>OGIE01000027.1_pt1 | contig 165627 bp, 160 predicted proteins | sample 1571581 | NCBI WGS metagenome assembly OGIE01 (sample SAMEA2582021, study PRJEB24529) | metagenome | biome: Human gut stool | place: China | collected 2011
TTTTTTGATTGACATGTCAATACTTTTCCATAAAAAAATCCCACACCACACTATGGGTGATGCGAGATTTTCTTAACTTAATGCCATTGAATAACAAACTGACAGAGGTTTTACATAATTTTATATTTTATTGTTTATACTATAACATATAAACCATTTCTTTTGCTGGAGTACTGCGATCGATACCATGAGCATCCATAATTGTATAAATATCATCACGAGATGGAGCTGAAATACCATCATATTTTCCTTCATTAAAGCTACAAAGAAGTTCTTTGCCTGTAATAGAATCTGTGTATACATACATAGTTATTGTACCCCTTGTAGGGCTGTGAAAAGTATCACTATAACCCCAATGTCCCGTAGCCACCAATCTTTCCTCATCAGTCATACTAGGAGCTGGTGTAGGTTCTGGAGTTGGCTCTGGCTCCGGTTCAGCTGGCTGTTCCGGTTCTACACTAGGTTCTGATTCAGCTGGTGCTTCTGGTTCTGGCTCTGTAGTAGGTTCACTAGGAGTATACTCTGGTTCTGATGGGGCTGCTTCTTCGTTTGAATCATTAGGTGTTTCTGTCTTCATCACTTCGTTATTACCCTCATTGCCAGATTCATCTGTTACTGTATTGTCTGCATCTGCAACAACATCTGTACCATCTTCCTTAACAAATGGATTATCGCTCTTAGCAACTACATCCTTGACAGTAACCTCACCTTTTTCATCCGTAATAATATTTCCCTTAAATTCAACTATACTGCCAGTTGTATCTTCTGCCTGTATTGTATTATTGTCAGCAGCTTTCTTACCACATCCGGCTGATACGAGCAATGTCGCTGCAATTGTAGTTATTAATGTTATTTTTAACAGTTTTTTTCTTATCATATCAATCTATCCTTTCTGTTTATGTGACGGATTCCGTCACGTTTTATATGTGAATGTATTTTATTCATTTTGTCTGTTCCATTATGTGCTATGTATTGATATCACCACACTGTATACAGCATGGTGATATCTTAATTACTGCTTGTTTTCAGTATTATCATTCTGCTTATCTTTTCTGTTTTTATAAAAGTCATTAATCCGTTCAGCATATGCTGCAATGATTCTATTGTGATCTTCCTGATACATAGACACCATCCTTTCATCATTCTCATTTCTCTGCGAAGTTGGCTGTGTTGCCATATACTCAGTTATTTCTTCCTCTGTAGGACTTTCGTTAGCAGCGAAGTAATATAGACTCCACATAGCGGGAAGTTTGCTCCTTAATGCTGCAAATTCTCTTCTGAGCCTTGGAGCTGTATATCTTTTTATATCCCTTACTATACTATCAAGCGATAACGTTGGATTATATTCTATGTGAAGCAATACATATGATGGATGTATATTCATCTCAAGGATGCCTATACCTTCCTGTCTGCACGTTTCTGTTATCATCTCCTTCAGACGTACAGCTACATTATCCTTTAATAATTGTCTTTTATATTTGACAGTCCATAGTACGTAACTGCTTAACTTATACACAGCTTTTTCGTTATAATAATATTGTTCGCTCTTCATGCTTGTATTATACACATTTAATTCAGATAATACAAGTACTTTTATGAAATTATTCACATTTTTTAATCGGACAGTGATATATTCATATCTGATGATACAATTATGTTATCAGACTGGTTTATTTGTGTACCATTATATACCCAATAGCTGCCATCCGGCGGTTCTGGAATTACAAGCTGCTCCTGCTTCTTAACACCCATGTTCATATAGATATTTCCATCTGCTGTAAGAAAAGATATGTTGTATATATGATTATCCTCATTATATGTATCATCCTGCACTTTTTCTTCCAGTATGATTGTTCTTGTCGCTGCAGCCTGTCCGGATGCCCCTGAAGGCTTCTTATAATCCTCAACAGCCTCTATTGTCACTATTCCTTTATCCCTGTCTGCATCCATTACATTAACTGTTATGTCTGCATCACTTTCAATCTGCATAAGCAGTCCCTGGGTGATATCTGATATAAGCTGTGATGTATCTGATATGCTGTATTTTCCTGTATCAATAACACTTATGCTTTCATCAAGTGCATTAGATAATGCGGTGTTATCTTCATTAATCCTTATCATTCTGTCATCCTGTGTAAGTATGATTAAGATTACCATGGACATCAGTATCGACATCATTATTCCTAACACTACATTCTTCATACTTCCTCCAGTCTGACAGGCAATCTTACTGTCATCGTATTTTCCCTGTTTTCATTATCCCTTAAGGCTATTGTAATAAAGTACACTCCCGGTTCATGAAATATTATGTTTCCTGAAACTTCATCATATAAGTTCATTACTGATGTTGTCCTGTCATCTTTCAGAATGTTCATAATGTATACTTTATCAGGATGTTTATTTAAAGCATTATCAGTAATATAATCAGTTCCGTTATATTCCGTGACTGAAAAGCAGCTGATAAGATTAACAGTCTCATTACATCTTACAATCTCCGGCTGTGTATATGTTATTACCGGCTTTGCCTTTGATACTATATTCTGCATTGTATCAACATCTGTAAGCGAATCATACTGTACGCTTTCTTTGTCTGCCACAGCACCCAGTATGCTCATCACGCCTATGTGTTCAATGCCATTTACTGCCATCTGGATATTTGAAAAAATTAGAAGCAGGGCAGTCATAACTGCACCTGCGAGTACCGCTTTAAGGAATACTGTTATTATGTCTTTCATTTTATCCTCTTTCTTTTCCTAACAAAATCCTGATACAATATTTGAAATAAGCTGTGCCCCTGTTCCATTTAAAAAGAGTGTCTGGAATATAATTATAAATCCTACTGCTCCAGCTCCTTCAATAAGTGCATCAAGATGTTCTTCTATTATATATTTCATCTGTCTGCTCCTCTACAGAATATTAACATATGTTAATATCTGTGAAATCAATGTTATAAATGCAACTGATATTGCAGCTATTACAATGCTGCCTGTATAATGTTCGATTATGTATTCCATATATTCTCCTTAAGATGTGACGGAATCCGTCACATCCTATCTTGCAATATTTCTTAATGTATGTGTCTTATCAATCCCAAGGAATGGAATTTTATAGCTGTAGTCTGTTACAACCTCAACTGCTATTACCTTATTCTTCTCATCTGTTATATTGTTAGTTGTTACTGTATAGCCAAGACTGGCTGCATTATCCTTGCAGCTGTCTATCACTGTCTGTGACATATTGCTTTCTTCAATCTGCTTCACAAAAGAATCGTGGTATGCTCTTGCATTGGATACTCCTGTATCTGCACCAATAAGCGAGACACCAAGAACGACAAAAACTGTAATCATAAACAGTGACAGATATACTTTAATAATTTGTGACATATTATCCTCCTTCTGATTGCTATTGTGCTATTGTGCTATTGGTTTAAAATGTGACGGATTCCGTCACATTTTAAATCAGGCTTAATGATGATAAGAAGTATGTGCTAAAAAGTACCGCAAAATCACATAGTATCTTAGCACAGCATATACCACTTGGAAGCCATATGTTAAGTCCCATCATATAAAGCTTATCTTCATTCTTAAGTTTCTCTGCTTTATTATTCAACTCACTGTTACGCCTTATGAGATTAGAGAATTCATCAGTTATATCGCCGCCTTCTGATGTTGCAAGACTGTATAATGCCGTCATTGACTCTTCTACTCCATCTACATTAAATTCTTTCAAAAAATTATTGTATGGTTCTGAGGAAGCCGGGTCTGCATCAAGTTCCTTAAGCATTTTAAACAATGCCGGCTTTATTATTGCTGGAGCTTCTTCATATGATTTAGTCATTGCAACCGGAACATTTTCTGTCGCAAGATAAAGGCTCACCTGTAACAGCCATTCAGGATAATTAATTTCAATCATTCGCTGTATCTGTTTTCTTACTTCTTTCTTACCTAAAGCTGGGGACTTTATAAAGAATATGACCAGTACTGCCATAACCGCAAATATAAATACTGAATGTATCCTTGTATACCAAATAACACCTGCTACAACTGTAACAGATGAGCATATGGCAGCAATAATGACATCTCTTTTGGTATTATTACTATAATAATTGTCATATATCTTTTTACATTCCTCATCTGTCTTCTCCGGCTTTTCATCAAGCCAGTTTTTCGACATAAATTTATTGATATGTGTATATATCAAAATATCTGCACATAGCAGTATTACCGAGGTTGCCTGCACAAGCGGATTAAGTGATATATCCACATTGAACTGCTTTACATATTGTGGAACATATATTGCAAACAGGCACATAGCTGTAACAATTGCGATTGCTATAACAATATCACGTTTAAAGTTACGCTTTCCGGCTTGTAATTCCATTGTCCTGTCTACCCAGTTACGTCTATCTGCAAGAAGTATGTTCTTTCCAAGCTCTGCGTTTCCACCATTTTTCTGGAGCTGGAGCATAAATTTATGCAATGTCTTTACTCTCTTTACCGGATAAGCTTTTTCAATCTCATCAAGTGCAGCCTTATCAGCATCTGATACATTGGCTGTCATGATTATGCTGATTGCCTTAGCAAGCACATCGTGCATTTCACCAGATGGAAAAACTTTTATTATAAGTTCAAGTGAATCAAGGATTGTTATTCCACTTGAAAAATAATATATCATTCTTTCAAGATAGATACTCACATCAGAAAATCTTCTCTGCTCATATCTTGCTTTATACGACTGATATATTATACTGAATGTGCACATAACTGCCACAATACACACAATAACATACCCCATAGGCTTCAGCTTAAAAAGATAGCCGGCTGCGATGCATCCAGCAACAACTGAAGCAAATGTCCCTAACAGGGATTTAACTGATACCTTATAGCCGAATTTTTCTATTTCAGCTATAAGATTAGTCTTTTCATATTTCTTTTTGTTTTTCATTTTTTCTCCTTATCTGCCCAAATAAATGGATTATCAATGCCAGCCTTGCAAAGGACTGACATTTTGTCTGCTGGAAGCTTCTTATCAAGCAGCTTTCCATCTTCAAGAATTAATGCACAACAGTTTTCCTCATTTATTCTTGAAAAACAGGCTATCTGATCTATGTATCTTTTTATCTCATTTCCTGTCTTTTTACGTCTTATAAGAAGTCCTATATCAAGATTTTCATATATGTTGTTACGAAGTCTTTCTGCATCCAGCGTCGTTGGCATCATATTAAGCATTCTGTCAGGAATTTTTCTTACATCATCTGTATGAAGTGTTGTTATTCCTTTACTTCCAGTGTTCCACAGCTCAATAAGATTCTTTGCCTCAACAGAACGTACTTCTGAAAGAAGTATTCTTTTAGGGTTTATTCTCATACATTCCTTAAGTGCATCTGTATATGTGAATGAATTATTGACCTGCAGAGCTGTATGCGAAGCTCCAGGCTTAAGATCCTTATAATGCCATTCGAGTGTATCTTCTATTGTTACTGTATGCTGGTTATCCGGAATATACATAGAAAGAAACTTACCGAATTCTGTCTTTCCTGCCTCCGGCTCACCACATATAACTATATTCAGCTTGCCTATAACAGCATTGATAAGCAGGTTTAGTGTTTCCTTTGAACAATATCCTGCTTTAAGTAATCCATCATAAGTAAATCTTGATTTCTTAGTTGTCTTTCTTATAAATACACATGTTCCTGTCTTAGCTACTGACTCGTGAAGACATGTTATTCTAAGACAGAGTTCATCTGATTCTGCTTCAAGCTTATAATTCTGCTTATTGAAATACTTCGACTGTGAGTTGGCAATGTTATTGACAAATGAATCTATATACTCTTTCGTCACTTCATGCTCATTGTCTGGTACATTGATTGATTCATTGTGGATTGTATTAACCCACAATGAATCACCATGCCAGTCGATATCTGTTATTTCATCATCAGACAGAAAAGGAAGCAGCGGCTTTAAACGCTCCTGGGTAAGAATACCCGTAAGTATTCTGTCTTCATCTGCCATCTTAGAATCCTCCAGCTTCTATACCCTTGTTAAAGATTGTTGTAAGCATGTCCTTGAATGCTGTTGCAACTACTCCGTCTGATGTTAATAATGCAAGTATTACCGCCATAAGTGCGATAAGAATTGCTGCTGCGATGATTGGCTTTAAATGTGTTTTAATGATATCTACCATGATTAATAATCTCCTTTAAATTCAAATAATTTTATTTTTATATTTCTGTTTCAGGCTGATTCTGATTAATTTCTTTCAAATTAATTCTGATTCAGATTAAGCCTGATAATTAATTTCGTATTTTGCTATATCAATGTGACGGATTCCGTCACACTATTTTAGGCGGTGGACGGATATTGCTATTGCCAACTAAAAAAGGAACACTGACTGTTAATTCAGTCTGCGTTCCTTGTAATGTTATAGTATTTAATGTTACATGCTTTTTCAGCCTATGACAGATATTTTTTAATCTGCCGAATATTCTTATTATTTTCCTGAATTCATTATATATGTCAGCTATACTTAATCCTGGCATTATTAACACTCCTTTCCTGCGTGACGGATTTCGTCACATTCATATTTTTTACGTTCTTACTATTTTACAATTAACATTCTTTAAAAAGAATTATTCAATAATGACAATGCTATTAGCAATTATTCTTTTTTAATATTTGCATTAAAAAAGGACTTGAGCCAGATTGTTATACCCGGCTCAAATCCCTGATTGATATGATAAAAAACTAATTTTACATAAAATCCTATCAGAAATATTCTGTACTATAAATAATCTGACAGGATTAATATGTATTGTGACTTTATTCTCCTACCACAGAAACAAAATCACGAAAGGACTTTCAATAATGAATTGAAAATTGAACAGCCATTGGTTTTCTTACACCTCTGGCGATTATATTGTAACACATCTTTTTAGTGCCATCTAGTGCCATTTAGTGCCACTTAGTGCCAATTTCGCCAAATCTATTGACATTTTGAAATCGTTTGTTCTCACGCTTATTTACTGGGTTTATAAGGAATTTAAGTATTTTAATTTCATTTTTTTAATTTTATATGTATAAGGGTAAATTGTTCTTTTTTTAGTACAATACATTTTCTTAGAATTTTCATGCTATAATATAATACAAATAGAAAGGATAACATTATATGAACATTAAAGAAGATAATCGAGATGAAATAATAAAGATATGTGATGAACTTGATAAAGAAAAAAAACATACACGTTATAATTATAATCCAATCCAATCAGCAAAAAATTCTTTAGAAAATTATATTAACGATAATTACGATAATTATTTACAATTAAAAGCAGAATTAGACATACATTTGAAATTTAATGAAAACACATTTACCAATCTAGCTTTTATTTTTTCATTTTTTTCGCTGATTTCAACATTAGTAATGAATATTTTTAATATTTGGAACATACTAAAATGTAATAATTCGGTTAATGAAATAGGAAATAACGTCATAATCGTTAATTTATTTTTCCTTATATTAATACTTGTTTTAACTTCATCAATCTATTGTAATTATAATAAAAATACAAAACGTGAAAAGTGGTTATCATACATAAAATATGCCTTAGAAAGTATCGAACAAAAATTCAAATCTAAAAAAGACGAGACTAAACCAATATCTTTGAATTAAGATTTAATAACGTAACCAATATGGTAACATTTTAGACATCGAAAAAGTAAATACCAGCCGACACGACTTATAAAGGGCAGTAATATATTATTATAATACTTACTGCCCTTTATATATTTTTAATACATCTCACCATCAAATACATACCCGCATTCACAGCTTACCGTCAATCGCTCACCTCTTGATGAAGTTGTAATCTTCGGTATTGTCCCACACTTCGGGCATCTTACTGTTATTATCCCAGTCAGTCTCATTTCTTTCCTGGCTTGTCTTGCTAACATAATTGATTCTTCCGATATCATAGGCGATATTTTTTTCTCCATCTGTGTACCCATAAACTACCTCCTTCATAAAACTATCCATTTCTATGTAATGATTATATTCATCTGCCCTGTAAACAGCATCCATTACCAAATCAGCTTTATCTTTTTGTGTAAGCCCTGGTGAACTCTTTGCGGCAGTAATACTTGCCCTACATTCATCCTGCCACTCTTCTGTTGTATGATAATCTATACCTTTTTCTCTATCTGATATATATTCATTTCTATAAGCTCTATGTCCGTAATATTCATGCGAAAGAACAGCTCCAACACTCATAACATCTCTTGGATGAGCAGAACCATACTTTAAATCTGGGAATACATTTCTTGTAACATATATCTTATCCTCAACATAATTATAACACGTACTCCCTTGCATGTGTTCTGGATCATTAAATATAAATACACTTTCGTCTGCCTGTATTCTTTCTATCTCTGATTTAACATACTCTATTTCTGATTCTGTCAAAGGTGTCCTTGACATATCCCTCATACCATGAGACATTTTTTTATCTTTTATTGCTATTAACTTAATCATGACATTCCTTTCCAATGTGATAAAGTCCGTTACATTTATATTATTTCAAATCAATCAATATTATTATCTTGTAATGGTATCATTAATTCTTGAGCATATTTTAGCAATTGAAGATTTCGATAAGTATTTTTTAAGTTCATAAATTTAACGAACTCTAATTCAGGAATCATTATTTTTTTGTTTAAATGGGAACTTGTTTTTTGTATATTTTTCAAATTCATCTTCAATTATTCTATGTGGTGTTTCAATTATTCCGTCACATTTTAATTATTTTCTATGAATAAATCTATTAAAGAACATATCAATGATATTTTCCTGCTCTATGTCATCTGGTAACATATCTTCTGTTATATCCTTACCATCATTATACTTTTCTATCCAGTAGCCTTTTACTGAACATAACATTAATGCTATTATATTAATTGCAAGTATGGGTGAAATTGTAACATTCCAAAAAACATTTATATATTCTCCAATCGTTATCCCTTTATATGTAGAATTAAGTATTTCACTTGAAATTAATGTTAACAATGCATCCTTAATTAATAACAGAATTGCAAATAAGGAAGAAATTACCTCATTTCCTAATGTTGCTACTTTGTTATTTGCTATTAAACTATATTTCCACCAATATAATGATGCAAATATATATACAATATATATATCATATACTTCATTGTTTATAAGGTTTCCTATTAAAACTAACATAACACATATTATTGCTAAATAATATTTAATTCCTGATAACAAAAAATTTACAGCTGATAATAACAATTTATCCGAATCATATATAATATTTACTGCAAACACTATTAATATTCCAATCATCCAAATTGTTAATTTTACATTTGATGATACATTTTCTAATAAATATGTATTTATCGCTAATAAAAATATTATTATTGTTTTAATTATTGTTAAACCTTTTTTCTTGCATCGAAGTTGAAGTATGAAGATACCCTGATTGAAATTTATTTCATTTATCTTTTTTAAAATCTTACTAATTTTGTTCATATTATTTGTATAATAATAAAGTACCCCTTATGTATACATGGTATTTACAATATCAAATGCAACTATGTCTATAAGCAGTATGATTGAAACTACACCACTGTAGTAAAAAAAACTTACAAACCAGACAGAAAAAGTATACATACCTGGAAGTTTTTCATTATTTTTTTCTAATTTATTCCTTTTTTTTATAATTTTATATATTTTTACAAATGTTATTACAATCAATAATAATTGTATCACTGTAATCAATATACCAATAAATACAGGCACATCATTAACATCTATCATTTGTCTTTATCTCCATTTTACAACAATTTATTTTACTTGAATATATCTTTACATAGAATATTTATTTTTATTACACATCTAAACGTGACGGATTCCACCACAATATTTATCAGCTGCTATATACATTATTTGCCATATCATGATTCACTTTTGTCTGATAAAATGAATTCTGGGTTACTGGTGCATTGAATAATGCTTTTATCAGATATGCTTTTATATTCTTAATATCACTTGTAGACTTGCTGATCTGCATATGCACATACTGCAGGTGCGATGACTTAAGCATCTCAAATCTTTTCTTAACCAGTGCCATTGAATAATCCTCTCCAGATATTCTCATTGTCTTTGAATTACGCATAAGCACTTCAATTATCAAGTTGTAATAATCATCATACCAGGATGCACATTCTGGACTTGTAATCATAATGTCATAATCTATGTTGTCTTTTACATGCTGGCAGACATAATCATATGTGTCATCTATCTTATCAATCTTTTCATCCATGCTGCTATTAATATTTTTGTTACGATTGATAGATGGATAAGATTTATATATATCATTATCAATCTTATCTGTGTTACTTAGAGGGTTATATATATTATTATTTATATTATATATATTATTATTTGATTTTTGATTAGGGTGGTGCAAATTTTGAACCGGTTCAGATTTTGAACCAGTACAATTTTTGAACCAGTTCAGATTTTGAACCGGTTCAATTTTTGCACCGGTACTTTGGGTAGACTTTCCCTTGCAGCCTAAATCATCATTTTTTATATTTTCATCTTGTTCAATCTTATTAAAATCAGGTGGTGCATAAGTATCGTATATATCAGTATCTGAAGCAACTTCCATCTTGTTATTGGCTTCTGTTTCTTTACCAGTTTCAAAAATATTTATATTTCGTTGTTCATCATATCTAATCTGCCTAACCTTTGAGAAATCCATAACATATATGATATCCTCCATTCCTTCTTTGGGATATTTAGTAATAAGACCGAACTCCTGAAGCTCACGCATATATTTTATTGCTGAGTTTCTGCTTACATTCATATCTTTACAGATTGATTTAAGACTGTACTTTATATATGCCCTATTTTTATCATCTATCCAGTTCCTTTTACGTGACAGACTCATTCTGTCAAGTAGAAAACTATATAGCAGCTTTGACATAGCAGATAACCCATTAAACACATCATTTGTAAAAAACATTTTGGGTACACTGTAAAAACTGTACTGCTCAGATTCATCTCCATAGTAAAAATCAAATTTCATTATCTATGTTCCTCTCGTTTTATCAGACTTCATTATCTTCATAAATAAGATTTTATAATTCATAACCATTTGTAACTATATATATTGCATCATCCGTAAGCATTTTTTGTGGTTTTCCATGTAATCTTATTCGTGAATTATATTCTTCACTTCTTTCTTTTAATGCCGATACCACCTTTTCAATATCATATGCTTCCGGCTGCTGATTAAGTAATGCCATAATTTCATTACCTGTATAGCGTATACCAGGTGCAAATGTTCCATATACTTTCTCTACATCAATCAACTTCATACCATACTCTTCCTCTCATATATTTTATATCCCACTTAAAAAAATACCCGGATGTATTATTGTGGGGTTGATACATCCGGGAACGTCAATGATGACTTCCAGGCTTCTAACCTGGATTCCCATTCCTTAAGTCGAGATTACAGACTAAAATGATGTTTTAAGCAGCATTTTCTCTGGGAAGGGATTGTGACGGAATCCGTCACAAAATATCTTCAATTAATAAAAATAAAATATTTTTTAACATTTTACATTTTCACCTTTTAATTTATTAGGCTTGTGCTCCCTTTCAAATTTAATCATACAGTTGAATCCACAAAAATATAATTTTTTTCCAGATACGCAAGTTGTATATGCATATCTGCCTATATCATAATGTTCATTACAAAATACACGCTTACAATTAGCACATCTTGTATAATGTTCAAGTTTTTTAATTTTGTTTTTCATATCTAGTCTCCATTTCTATAATATTATTTTCATACTTTTATTATTGCTAATCATCAATATGAAACGAGGCAATAATAAACAATAGTCCAGCTGTACTGGTTATTCTCAATACATGCTTAAATATGTCTGGCTGTATATTATTTTTAAATGATATGCACATGATAATACAAAGAATAATGGTTATAATCGCTTTTATTAGCAGCTTTTTGTTTAATTTTTTATCGTTATTATTCAGTTCTTTCATATAAATATAATCTCTCCTTAAATTTCACATAGTCTCTCGAAATCTTTAAACCTGCCTATTTTCTTATATATATTTTTCGTTTGATTTTTCTTCCTCTTTTCTGTTTATATCAGCTACATAATATTCTGCTAATGAAGATGTTCTCATTAATGACATTACGACAATTATTAATGCAGCAATAATAACTACTACAGCAAGTGCTATTATTATTTTTGATAACATATTTATATCCTCTCTTTCACTGTGACTGAATCCGTCACATTTATTTGCTACATATGTATGCATTGCTTTGATAGAATAAGATTTACACTAAATGAAGAATCCGCATTAATCCATAAATTATACATAGCTTTTACAACATATAATAAATATAAAATAATAAATATAAAATAAATGTTACTACACAAGTTTCTTCTACCATATTGGCAACTATGAAATTTACAGTTGCAATTACAGCATATGCTAAACTAAATATTCTTTTAATTCCACTGATCATATTCATCTACCTCCTTTCCCACAGGGCATATTGCCCTGTGTACAAATATTTTCGTGATATTATTGTGATATAGAAAAATCTATGAATCGCTGATATAAGTGCTACCATGTAATCTTTTTTCCTCATTTACCGCAGAAATTCTTGTTACTTATATATATCAATGGTGCATTGCAATATGGACAGTTTCCTATTTTTTTAATTCCTGTAATACGGTCTGAATTCTGTATACAACATACCTTTTTACTTTCCTCTTCGTGATCTGTGACGGAATCCGTCACATTTCTACAGGAATTCTCATTATTAGTATTATTTTCTTCACTATATGCTTCATTAGAACTATTACTGTCTGCTTTATCATCTGGAAGATACTCTGGATGATTATATATATCATCCTGCCCTGGTATCTGTTCTTCGACTTCTTTCTTTTCTGTATACCAGCCACACCTGCCATTACAATCTTCTTTACATTCTGTACAACACTTAATGCCATCTTTTCCACAACATACACAATTTTCATAAGGATTAAGACCATTTGTACATTTCCTAATAACTTTATCTTCATTATTATCCTTATATATATCATCTGGATTGTATAAACCCATTTCTATTGCTGCAGACACAAACTCATGCCATGTTATCTCTTTTCTGTTGTTTATCTTAATACCACGTAAAGAGCATTCATAACTAAGTCTATATTCACTATGTCCGCTATGTGTACGTCCTTTTTTTTCTTTAAAACATTCTTCTAGCGAAGAATACTTTTTTACAACATCCTTTGAACATAAAGGGTGTTCATATATTGCTTTGAATGCCGATTTAATTTCTGACATAGAAGGATTTCTTATTATCTTTACAGCTTCTTTTATATCTTTAGTTTCTGTTTTACCTGATGCTAGTACTTCTTTTTGCTCATTGCTTGAAAGAGCTGCAAGTGTCTTTGCGGATTCTTTTGTAATCTCATTATTCTTAAACTTCTGCATAGCCTCGTCACCAAGATTGTTAGCTATCGTCTTATATTCCTGCACAACTGTCTTAGACATATTCATTGTTCTTGCTAATTTTTCAACTAATCTACCTGACGCGGCCTCTGGAAATAACTCTGGATTTTCTTTGATAAGTCGTGACATGCCTTCGACTTCTCGCATAATCTCATAATCAGTTTTTCTGTTATATCCGTTCGTGCTATATACTGCAAATTCTGCCTGTGCATCTGTCATAACTTTTACATAGCAAGGGATCATAGAGAACTGCTCTAGTCCTCTCACTTCGGATAATAACTTACAGGCTCTATATCTTTTATGTCCGGCTAGTATTTCATATGTATCTGCACCTGCTTTTCGCACTAACAATGGTTGCAGCACTTCACCATCCAGTTCTATTAAATCAGCCAGCCTTTCAGTATCTTCCTGTGGAATATCTCTATACTGCAACTTGGATTCTTCAAGCTTCTTGATTGATACAAGTTGTGGATGCATCTTTTTAGTAAGTATCTGTTCAATTTTATCTGATTTATTATTTGAAAAGAAATTATCTAACTTTGGCATACTATCTGTCCCCCATTCTATCGAGTATATCTATTACTTCATTTGCAAGGTCTGTATAATCTTCATTAACCGAAGATTTACTTCTATGCATATAAAGCGGCTTATGTCTAAGCAAAGCACTCTGAATCCCTGAGTAATCAGATACACTTGAATCCAATACAGGATAGTCATGATTTTCTATCAAATCTCTGTATACAAGCTTCTGGCTTCTTAAATTTTTAAGTTTGTTAACAAATATCCTGTAATTAATCTCTCCACACCTTGATTCAAGATCAATCATTTCTTTTATAACAAGATTAAGATTGTCCCTTGAAAAACCATCAAGGTTAATTGGAATAAGTACTAAATCTGCTATTGCAAGGGCATTTTCAGATAATATAGAGGCATCTGGATGACAATCAATAATGCATATATCATACTCTGTTGATACCTCTGAAAGGCTGCTTCCTAATACGCTTATATTTTCTAACTGTATCTTCATAACATCATTTGAACCTTTGACATAATCAATGTTATTAAATCTCGAATGATATATACTTCTCCTAATTGACAACTTATCATCATTAAGTAGAGCTGCAACATCTGGTCTGTTTGTCTTATATCTTTTTGTATCAACATCAAAAAATGATGTTAAATTTGCCTGCATATCAAGGTCTAATAAAAGCACCTTATTTTCATTTGCAAGATTAGCTGCTAAATTAAATGTTGTTGTAGTCTTTCCTGTTCCACCCTTTAAATTCCATATTGTTATAATTTTCATCATTGACTCCTTTCTGTGACGGATTCCGTCACACCGGCAACCCCTACCGGTATTTATTGTTTTTATTTTCATCCTTGTATAATTCAAGGTTGGTTGCTGTACTGTGGTACATCTTCAATATGTTATCTATTGCAGTCTTTCTTATTCGCAAAGCTGTTCTTTCTGGAATGTTATGCTCTTTATCAAGAATTATTTTCCCTTCTTTGAACGAATACTGTACATAGAGCATATCAAGCACAAGCTTTTCCTTTTGCGCAAGATTGTTATAACAGGCGATTATTCTGTTAATAGTTTCTAATCGTTCAACTAAATCTCTTGCATATGATCTTACGCTCATATCCCATTCCTGGTTAATTCTGCAATACTGTTCATAGACATCATGCAAATCGTGCTTTGCATTCGTTTTAGACGTAGCTTCTTGCAGTTCAGAATGGAAAGTAGCTGCTGAAATGAAATCATCAGTATCTTTTGAACTGAATATTATTATCAATTCCTGATGAATTTTTGAAATCATTTCGTTTTGTGTTTTGATTATCTTTACAACCAGCTCTTCTGACACATCTTTATACATACGCTCCTCTCCTTTTACTTTTGCTGCTTTTTAAGCAATCTATATTTTTGAGCTAAAGATGCGTCATATGTAGCTGCTGTCATTTTATTTTTTCTCAACTCATAATGAATCGTATTTTCTGAAGTACCCAGCTTGTCAGCAATTTCTCTGATATTAAAACCTGCTTTTAGATATTTTTCTAATAAGCAGCGTTTTTCGTAATCTAGACATACATATTTCTTACGTTCTATCATCTATGTATACTCCTTAAAATTAGTGTAATTATTCAACTTTATAAACATCAGTAATTACGTCATTAACATCCGTCTTAATCAAAAATTGTGTACTATTTACTTGATCTATATAAGCAATATAATCATATCCGTTATTATTGCTTTCTCCTACATAAACATAACTTTCTCCATTTTCTTCATAATTTTCAAATGCACAAACCACCTCATCATAATCAAAAGACTTTCCTACTAAGTCTTTTAAATTATCTAACACATTATTAGCTGTCATAATCATTTCTCCTTCAAATATAAAAAAAGATACTAAAGGCTATAATTACCTCTAGTATCTTTCACACAAAATATTAAGTTTTAAGTTGTTTTATAAAATTGTAAGTGCGTGAAATATAGATAATTACTAGCTTTTGTAACTATATTTTACAACTCACGGTATTTCACTGACAATTTCCTCAGTTTTTGATGACTTGTATTGAAAAAAATACGTTATTAATTATATCCAACAGAAAATCCCCCTTAAAGTAGGATGTAAATATTGTGTACTATGATAATATGAAAATATGCTTAACATATATATCCGGAATTGATGTAAGCATATTTTCATATAACCTGCATAATAAGATTTTTAACCATAATATCTTATTTTATAGTACGTGAACAGGTTATCTTTGTAAAAAGTTATCTATATAAAAAGAAAGCCTGTTAGCAGCTGGGGAGATCTGCTATACACGCTTTCTTTTTTATATTTATATGTTTATTTATATCATTCAGCCAGTTCTTTTATATTCTTAAGAACATCATCTACATTATATGGCTTTGTAACAAACTTTTTCGCTCCTATTTTTAAAGCCTTAATAACCTTATTCTGCTGTCCTGCTGCTGTAATCATGATAACTTTAGCATCAGGATTATAATCCATAATTCTTTCAAGACATTCAATACCATCCATATTAGGCATTGTAATATCCAATGTAACTATATCTGGCTCATACTGCTTATATGCAAGTTCACCTTCAAAACCATCAGATGCTTCTGCGACTATACAATAACCGGCTTCTTCTAATATATCTCTTAACATCATTCTAGACATTCCAGAATCATCCACTATAAGTACTGTTGTTTTTTCACCTGTCTCATCAACACTACCTTCCTTAACTGCCATCTTTCTTGTAACCGGCATCTGTCCTATGCTCACATCACTGTCTACTGCAATATACAATGAAACCTCTTTGCCATTAATGTATATAGGCAATACATAAGCACTGCCTTTTGCAATCTGATTCTCGTATGAAAACTGTGGAAGAATCTCAACTTCTATATTCTCAGCTGATAATGCTGATGAGAAAAGCCCATCTATACAGTTAACAAACTCACCCACTGCATCGTAACTTTCTAGTCCTAATGTATATGCCCCACGCTTTGAATATCCAGCAGCTATCTTTATAAATCCATCTGGATCATCCTTTACGGCAAAGCCTATGACTGTATTAATATCGCCTTCACATTGCTGTCCGGAAAAAGCTCTGTAATCAAAATTGTTAACATGTTCTATTTTTCCGATATAATAATTATCTGTAACAAATCTTGTTATATTTCTTAAAGCAAGTGCGGCTATTCTTGTAACATAAGGATTAGCGGCATAAGCAAACATAGGAACTATACTGTCTATATCTTCGCTCTTAAGTGACTCAAGTTCTTCAAATGTAAATCCTATGCTTTTCCTGAAATCCTCTATGTATAACTCTATCTTATCCTGCTTAATACCTGTAACCTCTTCAAGCACCTGGATAAACTTAATATATGGACTGGCCTGTTTTGAAAGTATCATATCAAGCTGTTCTTTAGTGATATATCCCTCTTCAACTGCTATATCACCAAACCTTGCATCCTTTTGTGTCTGAAGTATATTAATCCTTTCAGCTTTTTCCTTTGTAAGGATACCTTCTGAAACAGCAATAAGACCAAGCTTTGCACGTGTTTTTTCTACTTTTGCAAGAATATCCTCATATTGTTCCTCACTAATAATATCACTCTCAATAAGATATTTTCCAAATAACTGACTAAACATAAAAACTCTCCTTAACAATATATTCACGTTATATCAATATCAGAACCAATACATATATCCTCCAAAATTTCAATATATTATATCTGATAATTGATTAATTTAATCTATTTTAACACATATGATATTAAAAATGAATAACTTTTTTGTTTTTATGACGAGATTTATAAACAATTTCACAAAAATTTTCAAGCTTTCCCAAAATAAAAAAGATGCAATAGTCTATATTGCACCTTTTTAATATCATTTTTTATCCAAGAGGACATGTGATCCTGAACATTTCTTCTATTATGTGATGTAAAAGCTGTGCAGTCTGTGTATCAGCAAGTCTGTAATATATTTCCTTGCCATCCCTTCTGCTGACTATCAGTCCACTCTTTTTTAAAAGCTTAAGATGATGTGATACTGCCGGATCACTCATCTGCATAGCTGCAGCTATATTACTGACACATTCCTCACAATGGCACAGCAGCCATAATATACGTATTCTGCTGCCATCACTAATCTGCTTGAATACCTCAGCAACTAACACACACTCCTCTGAATCTGGCATTCTTTCCAGCACTTTTTCTATATTCTGTCCATGATCATGTGGAAGATTAACTCCTGACATGCGTATCTCCTTTTGTCAACATATTAATATTTTACTAATCTAATCCTTATATACAAGGCATCTTGTAGCATTAAGCACAGCAAGCACCATAACACCTACATCTGCAAATATAGCAATCCACATATTAGCTATACCTATAGCACCTAAAAACAGACATATAAACTTAACCATAAGTGCAAACACTATATTCTGGTGTACAATTTTTAAAGTCTTTGCTGATATATTCATAGCTGTTGCTATCTTAGAAGGATCATCATCCATAAGTACTATATCTGCTGCCTCAATAGCCGCATCAGAACCAAGCGCTCCCATAGCTATGCCAATATCTGCCCTTGAAAGCACAGGCGCATCATTGATTCCATCTCCAACAAAGGCAAGTACTTCATTCTTCTCTTTTTCATCAAGAAGCTTTTCGACCTCAAAAACCTTATCTGCAGGAAGCAATTCACTTTTAACAACATCTACCCCTATCTGCTTTCCTACGGCATCAGCAACCTTCTTTGAATCACCTGTAAGCATAACAACTTTCTTTACTCCTGCTTTCTTTAAGTCTTTAACCGCCTTTGCAGATGTTGGCTTAATTATATCTGATATGATTATACAGCCTGCATATACGCCGTCAACTGACACATACACAAGTGTTCCTGTTTTTTTATCTATAAAAGACTGCGTAGGTGTTGTGTCTATGCCATATTGTTCCATAAGCTTTTTATTTCCTACAAGAATCTTTCTGCCTTTTATATCTGCACACACACCATGTCCGCTTATCTCTTCTATATCAGATATAACATTAGTATCAATATTCTTATTATATGCATTCCTTATACTCTTGCTTATAGGATGCGTAGAATAACTTTCTGCATATGCTGCCAGTTTAAGAAGTTCTTCTTTTTGATATGAATTAGCGGTAACAACATCCGTAACCTCAAATACACCCTTTGTAAGTGTTCCGGTTTTATCACATACGATATATTTTGCCTTTGATAAAATCTCAAGATAATTAGAGCCTTTTATAAGTATGCCTCTTGAAGATGCTCCACCTATTCCCCCAAAGAAACTAAGCGGAATAGATATGACTAATGCACAGGGACAGCTTATAACAAGTGTTGTAAGTGCTCTTATAAGCCACTTAGACCACTCAGAGGAATTCCCCATAACAAGATTGACTATCGGTGGAATAACAGCAAGTGCAAGTGCTCCTATACATACAGCTGGCGTATACACTTTTGCAAATCTTGTTATAAAATTTTCTGAACGTGATTTCTTCATACTGGAATTTTCTACCAGGTCAAGTATTTTAGATACTGTTGAATCACCAAATTCTTTATCTGTCTTAATCTTAAGAAGCCCTGTAAGATTAACACAGCCACTTATAACCTCTTCACCCTCTTTAGCACTTCTTGGTACACTTTCGCCTGTAAGGGCACTTGTATTAAGTGTAGAGCTTCCCTCTACTACAATGCCATCAATAGGAATCTTTTCTCCTGGTTTAACAACTATAACGCTGCCAACCTCAACATCATCAGGATCAACCTGTTCTAACTTCCCATCAACCTCAATATTAGCATAATCAGGTCTTATATCCATAAGTGCTGTAATATTCTTCCTGCTTTTTCCAACTGCATAGCTTTGAAACAGTTCTCCTATCTGATAAAACAGCATAACTGCCGTTCCCTCTACATATTCGCCAAGAGCTATAGCACCAACTGTTGCTATTGCCATAAGGAAGTTCTCATCAAATACCTGTCTGTTAAATATCCCATATACAGCCTTTTTTAATATATCATATCCAATAATAAAATATGGAACAAGAAAAGCGATAAGTTCTACATACTTATTAACATTAACAAAATGAAATACCAGTTTAAGAAGAATAATCAATACCGAAGCAATTATTATTCTTATAAGCACCTTTTTTTGTTTCTTAGTCATATAAACCACAACCTTTCATATCAATCAGATTCAGCTTATAAAAAAATCTCACAATCTGATTCTACCTTTTTGCAGTTCTTTAAAACCTCCTGCATAACTGTATCAGCTGCTGCACCATCCTCGAATTCAACTTTCATCTTCTGTGTCATAAAAGAAACTGTGGCATCCTTAACACCACTTGTTTTCTTAGCTGCCTCCTCCATCTTTAAAGCACAGTTAGCACAGTCTACTTCGATTCCATAAGTCTTCTTCATAATAAATACCCGCATATATTGTATATGCTTACCCTTTCTTTACAATTCTATAACAACAATATATATAGTCTGATTCATATAGAACCATTTCTTATATAAACATTTAAACAAATGTTTAAGTGTTTGTCAATAGCTGATTAAATATTTTCCGCTTAGTGATAAACTTTATCTTTAACCAAAAATAACCAAAAAAGTCTTATCGTACCCACACGATAAGACTTTTAAACCTTTTACCGTAAAATTATTACGCTTTAGTCATTATTAGATTTATTTTTTAAGACCTGCTTTACTAATACTTTTTATTTCTTTAACAAGTTCGTTAGAAACACCTACTATTCTGTCTGTAGATGATTTGCAGCTGGCCATGACGTTCTCCAGATTCTTCATATTATCCCTTGTTATCTTTCCGCTTTGTGCATTCTGTTGTGCAAACTCTGTAAGATTATCAACTCCTAAAGCTATATTATTCTTATGTTCTTCAAGATCATCTACTTCACCTGTTATTCCACCTATTGCATCTCCAACACGGTTTATTTCTGAATTAAGTGTTCCAAATATAGCCTCTGTATCCTTAATCTTTGCATCCTGCTTTTCAAATGCATCTGTTACCTTCTTAACTGTCTCAACACTTATATCAGAATTCTCAATAAGGCCATTAACTATGTTATTAATATGCTCAGTTGATTCCCTTGACTGGTCTGCAAGTGCTCTTATCTGTTCAGCTACTACGGCAAATCCTCGTCCATTCTCACCTGCTCTTGCTGCTTCTATGCTGGCATTAAGTGCAAGAAGATTCGTCTGGTTTGATATACCAGCTATAATCTCTGTTACTTTTCTTATCTCCTGTGCAGATTCGTTTGTACGCTGTGTTTCTTTGCTGACCTCTTCCATGGCGTGTCCGCTTTTCTCACTTATACATATAAGTTCTTTCATGATATCTGCCGCTTTATCGTTACATTCAGTAACGGTATCCACGCTCTCCTTAAGCCCTTCAATATTCTTATGTATATTATCTACAGCACTGCTTATTGAATCAGTTTTTACCTTTATATCTTCTACCTTATCCACCTGGACTGTCGTATTACCTGTGATTGTATCTACTGCCGAATTAGTATTGTTTACAACTTCCTGCATCTGGCTGAACATTTTGACAAACTCTTCTGATACCTGTTCAAGCTCAGTTGTTGCCGTTCTTATTGCCGATATAGTATTTGTTATACCACCAAACGTATTCTGGATATTACGTACCAGTTCTCCTGTCTCATCATTTCTTAAAGATAACTTCTGAAGTTTTTCATTAACCTTTTCATTTGATTTATCATCTGCTGAAATTCCTGTTATTGCAGCCCTTATAGGAATAACAACACTCCTTATAACACTAATAATACGCAAAAGAACTATGCCAAATACTATAAGCATAATAATAAATGCTGGTAAAACCCCAATAATATTATTGTTTAACAAAATAAAGATAACTATCATGACTATAAGCAAAGGTGCAAAAAATGCAGCTGCCATCATTATAAGTTTCCTGCCTGTTTTAGCTTTATTTTCCATAATTTCCTCCATTCTGGAGTATCATATATACCCCATTTAGTATTAACATTTTATTAAATTTTCTATAGCTCAGAAATTCTAGTTTTAATTTTCATTATTCAGTTTTTCATCATTGACGTATCTTTTTTCAAATTCCACAGCCGGATAAGGCTTTCCAAAAAGATATCCCTGTATATAATCAGCACCCGGATCTCTTAGCTGTCTTAAATCATCTGATGTTTCAACACCTTCTATACACAGCTTAAGTCCGAGCGAATGTGCCATATCTATTATATATGTCATAAGCTCATAATCATATTTATTTCTAAGTGCCTTTAATGTAAATGTTCTGTCTATCTTAATATAATTGGGTTTAAGATCACTCAGGCAATGAAGGTTTGAGTATCCTGTTCCAAAATCATCAAGAATAACATACACACCATTATCCTTCAGCTTTCTCCACAAATGATTAAAATGTGTACTAGAGTCAAGGTATCCGCTTTCTGTTAGTTCTATTCCGATGCATGATGGCTGTAATGAATATTTATCTATAACCGACATTATATCTGAAAAAACATCACTTTTCATAACCTGGATATATGACACATTAATATTTACCCTGAAATCCTTTACATGCTCATTCCAGATACTGCACTGTTTTGCAGATTGCTCAAGTATCCATCTGCCAGCTGGTATTATAAGACCAGTTTCTTCAAGAACAGGTATGAATTCCACTGGCGATATATATTCACACTCATCCACGCCTTCTTTTTTTATGGAAAATCTCATAAGAGCTTCTGCACCTGTGAGCATATATGTAGAAGCATCAACTACCGGCTGATAAAACACCTGAAAACCTTTAAAATCTTCATTGACAGCATTATGAAGTGCTTTACTTATGTATAGCTTTCTTTTATAGCTGTCATAGTCAGTCTTACTATATATATAATAATTATTCCTACCATTATCTTTGGCAGTTTTTAAAGCAAATTCTGACAACTTTACATAGTTTTCTTCTTCAAGTGTTATATCCCTTGTATTAATAATACCTGCTGATAAAGTATATATAGTATTATATCTGTTATTTTCAATGAAGTTATTAATATGTTTTTTACACTGCTTATATATATCAACTGCCTCGTTTATTGAAGAACCATTGAAATCAACAATAATAAATTCATCTGATCCTGCCTTAAAAAGTTTTTGTGTTGGTTTTATACTCTCTAATATACATTCTGCAGTTCTCTTTAATATAAAGTCCCCATAGCTCATTCCGAAATCAGCATTAATTGTACTGAAATTATCTATACTCATTCTTATAATAAAGCCATCTGGAATATTATCTGTACAGGTATCTTTAATATATCTGTCAAGTGCATATTCACCAAGAAGACCACTTACGTTGTCAGCCTCCGGCTTTACACCTATTTCATTAATACATCCAACCAGGTAATGTGGCTGGGTATTTTCATCAAACAAAACTGAACCTCTGCAGTTAATCCATACTGGATTATTATGCTTATCCAGCCATCTGTATTTCATGTCATGGAACTTTTTCTTACCAGCTTTAATCTGTTCTATTTCCTTACCAAGCATAGAAATATCTTCTGGATATACAAAATCCTCATGTTTTTTTGTTGCATTATAGAATTTATCAGATGGAAGAATAAACCTTTCTGTTGCATGCTTTGATATGACATAATAATCTTCCTTAAGATCGAACACGTATAAATAATCATTCATGCACGGATTCAATATCCTGATAGCATCCTCTATCTGTTTTTTTGACATGTTTAACACACTATCTAACATTATCATCTTCCCTTCTGTCTATATCTGATGTAAGAGACAGAATACCTTTTAACCCTGACATCTTAATATATAAAATACAATTTTGCCATATAAAAGTCAAATATTAGTTGGATTTCGTTAAAAATTATGCTAATATCTACTTAACTTTAAAAGGCAGGAACAGTTTATGAATAATAATGATATTTATAATGACGAAAACATTCATACTAATGACTCTGTAAACAGCAATAAAGAGTTGATTTCATACACAAAAAATGAAATATCACAAGAAATGGATATACTTTCCCGCTCATTTGACAGTGTACGACTTGTTAATCCATTTGAATGCTGCGTTACACAGATTGAAGATAATAAAACAGATGGTACTTCTCTAACGAATAAATGCTATGATGTATGGAACGCTCCATACCAATGCCAGAACTGCACCTCAGCAAGAGCTCTTATAACTAAACAGACCCAGTCAAAGCTTGATGTAGTTGATAACAATATATATCAGGTAACATCACGTCCTGTTATTGTTGATGGAAAAGCTCTTGTTTTAGAGATAGTCAAGCTTTTTTCTTACACATACAACCGTTATAACTCTTATAATTCAAGAAAGAAGCTTATAAGTGCTATTAACGCTTTTAACAGTCAGCTTCTGCAGGATAAAGAAACGAATTCCTATAACAGGGATTATCTTTCTGAACATCTTCCTAATCTTATATGTGAAGCAAAGAAAACCCACAGATCAAACACAGCGCTTATCAACCTCAGACATTTATATGACATAACTCAGTCTGAAGGAAGTATGGCTGCCTCTGGAATTATATGCAGTCTTTACTCTCTTTTAAACCAGATTTTTCATGATGAAACTGATATTGATCTGCTATTTGTAAGATATAGTCCTGATACGTTTTTCGTACTTGAAAACAAGCTTGATTATAAAAACTTTTGTGAACGTATTGAATTACTTCCAAAAAAAGCTGCGCCAGAGCATATACTTTTTAATGATAAAAGACTGCCCTTTGATATTAAAACAGCCTGTGCCGACTTAGGCAATGAAAATATCAACACTGAAAATGAACTTTTTGATATTCTCAAAAAAAGAATCGATGAAAAAAATTGATAATTAACATTTGAATTTATTTCCATATATGTTATTATATAATATAATGCAAAACAATAATGATTATCATTATTAAAATATTTTTTAGGAGGTCTTAATTATGACAGACACATTTATATCAGATTCAATAAAATATATTGGTGCTGATGATACTACTCTTGATCTTTTTGAAAGTCAGTACAAGGTTCCAAATGGTATGGCTTACAATTCATATATAATACTTGATGAAAAAGTAGCTGTTATGGATACTATAGACGAAAGAAAATCAGAGGAATGGTTTAATAACCTTAATGCCACTCTTAATGGCAGAGATGTTGACTATATCGTAATATCTCACTTAGAACCTGATCATGCAGCTAACATCAAGGCTCTCGCTGATAAATATCCTGATGCAAAGCTTGTTCTTAGCGCTAAAGCCAAAGCTATGCTTCCTCAGTTTTTCAACATTGATAATCTTGATGAACGCTGCCAGGTTGTTGCAGAAAACGATGAGCTTTCACTTGGTAAACATAAACTTGTATTTATAATGGCTCCTATGGTTCACTGGCCAGAAGTCATGCTGGAATATGAAACAACAGAAAAGATACTTTTCTCTGCAGATGCCTTTGGTAAATTCGGTGCACTGTGTACTGATGAAGACTGGACATGTGAAGCAAGAAGATATTATTTTAATATAGTTGGTAAATATGGTGCGCCTGTACAGACATTATTAAAGAAGGCTGCCGGTCTTGATATCAAGACTATATGTCCGCTTCATGGACCAGTCCTTAAGGATAATCTTAATTATTATATTGAAAAATACCTTACATGGAGCAGTTATGAACCAGAAGATGATGGTATCCTTGTAGCATGTGCTTCTATCCATGGCAACACTAAAGCAGCTGCCTTAAAAATGGTAGATATTCTAAAGGAAAATGGCTATGAAAAAGTAGCATTTACAGATCTTACAAGGGATGATATGGCAGAAGCTGTCGAAGACGCTTTTCGTTATGGACGTCTTATTGTGGCAGCAGCTTCATATGATGGCGGCGTATTCCCACCTATGGAGGATTTTGTTAACAGACTTTCACATAAAGCTTACCAGAAACGTAAAGTCGGAATCATAGAAAACGGCTCATGGGCTCCTACCGCTGCAAGATGGTTAAAGACAGCCTTTGAGGGCATGAAAAACATAACAATCTGTCCTGATATTGTAACAATAAAATCCACAATGAACGATAATAATATTGCAGATATGGAAAAAATGGCAGAAGAAATCAAATAAAATTAACTAAAATTAAAATTATCGTTTGATTGATTTTCTTTAACAAATCAATCAAACGATAATTTTTTAAAGCAGCGTATAAAGTAAGCTATTTCCGCAGCTGCTGTTATCATCCATGAACAAGGATACAATAAGAAAAGGGATGGAATCGTATGGACATATGCAAATATTGTATATACCCAGGCAACCCTGAATACACATGAACCGATAATAACAACTATAGTTGGTACTATTGTCTTTCCAATACCTCTTGATGCCGCTATCGTACAATCCATAAAAGATGACAAGGCATACGAAAAACCCATAATCATAATTCTCTGCATACCAGCTTCCACAACCTGTGGCTCACTTGTAAACAATGATAAGAACTGTCTTCCGAATATAATAAGCAGCCCACCTAATATAGCTGCAGCTAAAAAGGCATAGGACATACTTATTATATAGCTTTTTAACATACGTTTCTTATTATGCGCTCCCATATTCTGTCCCATAAAACTTGAGCACGCTGTATAAAAAGCCATCATAACATTATATATCAGTGCATCAGCATTGGCCGCAGCCGCATTACCTGATACCATAACCGCACTGAATGAGTTGACACCTGTCTGTATAAAAAGGTTAGCCATAGCAAATATAGCGTTCTGTATTCCGGCTGGTATTCCAAGCATCAATATAACCTTTGACACTCCTTTATATAATCTTAATTCCTTTACTCTTAATCTGCAGACATCCTCATCTTTTCTTTTAAACAGATTAAGAACAACCAAAAAAGCTGATATATACTGTGCTGTTATACTTGCAAATGCAACACCATCTTCTGCCATACCTATTCCTATAACAAATATAAGATTAAGACATACATTAACAACGCCTGCAAACGAAAGATATATAAGCGGTTTTTTCGTATCTCCACTTGCACTCATAACAGCATTGCCGAAATTATATATTGCCATAGCAGGCATTCCAAGTGCATATATCCTGAAATATAAAACAGCTCCGGATATAAGCTCTTGCTTTGTATTCATAAGTGTTAAGAAAAATTTTGCTCCTGTTATACATAACACACATGCTATAATTCCAACTAAAAGACTTAAAATAAATGATGTATGGATTGTTTTTCTTACATTTTCCTTCTGACCTGCACCAAGCTGCTGGGCAGTTCTTACATTGACTCCACAACCCATGCCAATAAGAAAGCCTGTAAATAATGTAACAAGAAGCGATGTTGAACCAACTGCACCAAGTGCTTCATAGCTTGAAAACTTTCCAACAACTGCAACGTCCGACATATTAAACAGCACTTCAAGTATCTGTGCCAGCATAAGTGGGATGCTGAATTTAAGTATATTTAATGGAATAGAACCTGTTGTCATATCCATAGCTGATGATTTTCTTTTGTTATTATTACCCATATATATCTCCAATAATCATGTATAAATCAGTAAGTGGCAAAATTCACTTTTGACACTCACATCATTTTATTTAACATTTTAAACATAACCGGATAATGAATATAACATATAAAGCAGATAATTTCAATTGAATTATTTAAGATACTTGATAACCTGTGATGCAGCATTGGCACCATCAGCAGCAGCTGTTATAACCTGTCTTAACTGCTTTGTCCTGATATCCCCTGCAGCATAAAAACCGCCTGCTGAAGTAACACAATCCTCTGCTGCAACAACATATCCATTATTATCAAGTTCTACAATACCTTTAAGAATATCTGTTTCAGGCTCCATGCCAACTGCTACAAAAAGACCTGCTGCTTTTATGACCTGTCCATCACTAAGAACCACCTCTTCAAGCTTTTTTTCCCCTCTTAATGCCTGTATATTTACATTGGTAATTATATGAACATTCTTTCTTTCCTGCAGTTTTTTAAGAGTAGCTGCATCACCTCTGAATTCATCCCTTCTATGCACAATATACACATCGTGGCATATATCAGATAAATACAGAGCATCGCCAAGAGCACTATTCCCCCCTCCTGCAACAACTACACTTTTATCCTTATAAAATGCACCATCACATACAGCACAGTATGAAACACCTTTTCCTATATATTCATCCTCCTCTTTTATACCAAGATGACGATGATGACTTCCTGCTGCGTATATAACTGTTTTTGAAAGCTTATATGTGCCATCTGAAAGTACAATTTTCCACAAAAGCTTATTGCATGAAGGAGCTGTATTTATCTTACCATCAGTACATGTTATTCCTGTAACCTCGCCATCTTCTATGTCAACTCCCAAAGATATCGCATGATTTCTAAAACATTCTCCAAGATCAAAACCATTTACCGCAGGAATACCAAGATAATTATCTACTTTATCACTATATGCAATCTGTCCTGCACCCATATATTGCTTTTCTATTACAAGAATATTCAGTCCTGCCCTTTTAGCATATATAGCTGCTGACAAACCTGCCGGTCCACTACCTACTATAACCACATCAAATATATTTTCTAATTCTGTCATAAATATAATCTGCCTTTCTATTACTATACAATTCACGTATAATCTATACAAACAATGCAGGCAATCGGAATTAACGACTACCTGCATCCATTATTATATATCATATCTCTAAATAATATGCAAATCTTCTTTTTCAGAAACATTTCCTTCTATATGAAATGAGTTAAGCACTGGCTCATCTGCATTCATAAGAGAAAGTATCATATAACTTGCTTTACTGTCATATGCAAGCCTTTTATCCTCTTCTGATGGTCTTGAAGGAGATTCAGGATGCGAATGCCAGTTGCCAAGAGGAACTAATCCTTCAGCTCTCATGTCCTTAACTGCCGCAAGCTGCTCCTTAGGATCCATTGAAAAATGTTCATTAGAATGATCAATATTAGTCAGAAGATATACTTTCTTTATATACTTATTACCATCCTCTATTGTTCCACCTATAAGGCCACAGGCTTCCTCTGGAAGATTAACCTTTGCATATTCAAGAATTTTATCATAATCATTTTTATTAAATGTAATCACCTTGCAAAACCTCCTTCCTTTTATTGCATAAACTTAAAATCAGTGGTCTTCACAGACTACCTGTTCATAATCTATAAGCTCAGTTATAGTTGGATTCTTACCACATACAGCACAGCCATCTGTATTAGAAGGAAGCTTAATCTTATGGAACTCCTGTGTTATAGCATCATATGTAAGAAGATATCCTGTAAGCAGCTCTCCTACTCCAAGGATATACTTGATAGCCTCCATAGCCTGAAGACTTCCTATGACACCTCCCATAGCTCCGATAACACCAGCCTGCTTGCATGTAGGTACCGCATCCTTTGGTGGTGGATTCTTAAATACACATCTGTAGCATGGTCCTTCACCAGGAACATAAGTCATAAGCTGACCCTTGAATCTGATAATACCAGCATGTGAAAAAGGCTTCTTAGCCATTACACATGCATCATTAATCAAAAACTTAGCTGGAAAGTTATCAGTACCATCAATAATAAAATCATAATCCTTAATAATGTCCATGATATTTTCACTTGTTATAAACTCTCTATATGTATTAACCGTGACATCAGGGTTCATCGCATTAATAGTTTCCTTAGCTGACTGGACTTTGGCCTTTCCTACATCAGCTGTCTGATGTATAATCTGTCTTTGCAGGTTGCTAAGATCAACCTCGTCAGCATCAGCTATACCGATTGTTCCAACACCTGCTGCTGCCAGATACATAGCTGCTGGTGCACCAAGTCCTCCTGCGCCTATTATAAGCACTTTAGCATTAAGTAATTTCTTCTGTCCCTTAGCACCAACTTCTTTTAATATAATGTGGCGCGAATAACGTTCTATCTGCTCATCTGATAAAGCCATATATTTTCTCCTTCTAAACTTATATTTTTCTTTCATAAAATGACAATTTCTTTATTATCTTTGTCCACCGCCCATGAAATATAAAAATTCAACATTATCTCCATCCTTTAACTGGTACGTTTCCTTCTGGTCACCTGGAATGAATTCTTCATTGATTGAAACTGTTACATATTCTGGTGTTTCTACATTCTCGATTTCAAAAAGCTTTGGAAGTGTTATTCCATCTTCATATTCTTTCTTTACTCCTGATACTGTTAACTGCATATTTTACCTCTTTCCTGCCTTTATGTCATAAATATATTTAACTGAATAATGATATGTAAAAAGTATGTTTTACATGCTAAAAGCTTATGAATTAGCTTCTATAAAGCTTACCAGTTCATCCTTTTTTAACACACCTGTGTGTCTTGCCTTTTCTTCTCCATCCTTAAATAGCACAAGTGTTGGAGCCGCACTTACATCATATTTCTGTGCTGCATCAGCATCGAAGTTGATATTTACCTTATAAACAACCAGACTGCCAGCCTTCTCATCCTCTACTGTTCCAAGAACCGGTGCAAGGCGCTTGCATGGAACACAGCTATCAGAATAAAAATCAACCAGAACTGGAAGTGAACTATTCAGTACTTTTTCATCAAAATCCTGTAACTTAATTCTTTCTGCCATATTAATCCTCTTTTCTGCTCTAATCTTCTACCTTCTTAACTATAAGCGTATAAGTTTCATCCTCGTTATTAACAAGCTTAAGTATCTGATGGCCCTCATCTTTAATACTTCTTGGAACATTAGCTACTGGTTCACCATCATTCATACGTATGGCGATTATCTCACCATCATCCAGCTCATCAATAGCCACCTTTGCTTTAACAAATGTAAGCGGGCATACCTTATCAGTTATATCAACTGTATCATCAATACTAATTCCTTCTATTTCCATAACTATTCTCCCTTCTTTCATAGAACATCTGGCACTATTATTTTATTATATACATATAAAAGCGCTTTAATCTATATTCCTAGTATCTTTATATGTTTATATGTTATATATTACCACATTATTTTCTGTTATACAATGTGAAATTTAAAATTTATTCTGGAATTCTTATTTTTATTCCAGATATATCTTTTTATTCCAGATACATCAGAAATTCATAGCTTTTAGAATATCTTAACAAAAGCTGCAAAACATCTGATGTATCTGCAAGCATACTACTTACCTTCGTAAGCAGCCCTAATTTCTTTTCTGAATTCGTCCTCACCAAGTCTTTGTAAAGTAAGTCTGAATCTTTCACCTGCATTAGCATTTCTTTCAAAGAAGCCTATTGCCGCATCTGTGACTCTGAAAAGAGTTTCTTCATCTGTGATAAGAGGAAGAAGCTGTTCACCTTTATATATATGATTTCCAAAAAGTCCGCCAAAAGATACAATAAAGCCACTCTTTCCTTCCCATGCCTCTGTTGGACAGGCCTTAACACAACGTCCACAGTTATTACACTTGGTTCTGTCAATCGTAACTGTATTGTCAGCACAGCTTATAGCACCCCTACGACAGGCTTTTTCACATACCCCGCAGTTGATGCATTTATCCTCAATCCAGCTTACTTCCATACCGCCTTTTATGCCGATATCATTCTCTTCAGCCTTAAGACAGTTGTTCTGACAACCTGTAACACCAAACTTAAACTTATGAGGAAGCTCTCTTCCAAAGTAATGTTCATCAAGCTTCTTTGCAATATCATATGAATCTATACAGCCGCTAGGACATACAGCATTTCCCTGACAGGCTGTAACCGTTCTTACCCTTGGACCACATACACCAGGCTTAACTCCACCATCTGCAAGTTCTGCCCTTACCTCTTCAATATTATCAAAGTTGATAAAAGGAATCTCAACACCCTGTCTTGACGTCATATGTACGTATCCCTTACCATATTTATCTGCGACATCAGCAACAGCCCTGATATTCTCAGATGTAAGATTACCACCTACAACCTGGATTCTAAGTGAAAAATACCCTTTCTGTTTCTGTCTCATAAATCCGCCTTTTTTAAGTGCCGAATAATCAATCTTAGCCATAATTTCCTCCGTCTGCCCATTAATCCTATTTAACCATCAATATGAATATGCATTTCACATAATCATCATAACCTTTATGGGCTTAATAATGTGTTTGTATATCAGACAAGCCTCTATGCATGCTGTATGAATTCTACTGCCTGTGTGAAATCTTCTATGAGATCTTCAACATCCTCTATTCCAACGCTTATCCTTACCAGATCATCATATACACCTGCAATTCTCTTTTCTTCATCAGTGCTATGAGCACTGATAGTTGAGCCAGGATGAATAACAAGCGTTTTGGTATCTCCTATATTGGAAACGTTAAGTGGAAGCTTTAATGCATTGATAAACTTAAATGCATCCTCCTTACTTCCAGTTCTTATAGTAATTATTCCACCATATCCGTTGTGAAGTTCCTTATGTGCTATCTCATGGAATTCACTGCTTTCAAGGCCAGGATAGTTAACATTTAAGAAATTATAATTCTTATCAAGATATTCTGCAAGCTTTAATGCATTATCAGTAATACGTTCCATACGCAGTCCTAAAGTTTCTATGCCCAGTATATTATAGAAAGCATTCTGTGGCGACAGACATGCACCAGTATTTCTATATATCCCATTTCTTAGCTTAGCTGTATATGCATATGGACCAAATCTGGCAAAATCTTTCATACCCAGATATTTTACACTATCCCACTTAAAATTACCAGAGTCAGTTATAACGCCACTGATAGAATTACTGTTGCCGTTCACATACTTAGATGTAGAGTTGACAACTATATCTGCTCCGTATTCAATCGGTTTTATAAGATATGCTGTAGCAACTGTATTATCCACTATAAGCGGTACCCCTGCTTTGTGGGCTGCCAAAGACAAAAGCCTTATATCTGTAACATCCAGCCTTGGGTTTCCTATTGTTTCTGCGAAATACAATCTGGTATGTTCATTAGTGGCAGCCTCAAACTGTCCTATGTTGTTATTCTCAACATAATGTGTCCTTATTCCAAAAGCTTCAAGATCCTTAAACAAATCTATACTTCCACCATAAAGGCTTGCGCTGCAGACTATCTCATCACCACTTCTTAATATATTAGTAAATGCATTTGTTATGGCTGCCATGCCCGATGCACAGGCAACACTTGCTACGCCCCCCTCTAGCGCTGTCATTCTCTTCTCAAACGAATCAACAGTCGGATTGCTTATTCTGCTATATGAAAAACCAGGTGCTTTATTGTTAAATATCTTCTCAAGAGTTTCTGCACTTGCATGTTCAAATGCACTGGATTGATATACAGGTGTCTGTGTAGCTCCCGTTTTCTTATCTCCTCTGAAATCTCCGTGAAGTAATGCAGTATTAAATCTCATATCTTCATCTCCAATCACATAAACTATAAACCTACTTGTTTAATATGGATTAGATTTTAATCTCTATGGAAGTATTTGTCAATACTTTATTCATATAAATTTGGTATGTAAATGTGTTTTTATATTTGATTAAATGCAAATGATATGATAATCTGTCTATATTGTATATTAAGATGTCAGGATAAAAGATATTCTGCCCCTGAATAATGTATAAATATAGATAAAAGAGGATTACAATGACAGATAATAACAATAACAGCTCAAAATACTGCAGCAGCATTAACAACAGCAACAATAATAATAACAATAATAACAATAATAGCTGGGGTAAACAGCACATTATAAACAATGGAAAAAATACAAGTACAATCATTTTTCTTATAATTCTGCTTATAACTGCTTCACTCCTTAGTATAATGCTTGGAAGTGTAAGACTTAAAGTCACAGATATACTACAATGTCTCACAGGCAGAGATAAATCATCAGTTACATATATACTCATAATGAATATAAGAATCCCCAGAACATTCGGAGCTATTATAGCTGGCATGGGACTGTCAGTTGCCGGCGTTATACTTCAGAGTGTTATGAATAATGCCCTTGCTAGCCCTAACACTATAGGTGTGAATTCAGGTGCTGGATTTTTAGTAATGCTCTCACTGCTTTTATTTCCGAATTCAGTCTATGCCGGATCATTTGCTGCATTCATGGGTGCACTGCTTACTACTTTATGTATATATGCTCTTGCGTATTTTGCTGACAGTTCAAGAACAACTATTGTTCTTGCAGGCATTACAGTATCATCTTTTCTTAATGCCGGCATTAACACTATAAAGCTTTTAAATGCAGATATATCAATCAATCTTACGTCTTTTCTTATGGGCTCTCTTTCAGGACTGACCATGAAAAAAATACTACTTCCATGTATCGGTGTTATCATAGCAGTTATTATTACTATGTTTTTTGCAAGACCTCTTAATATACTGTCACTAGGTGATGATTATGCACGTTCTCTTGGACTTAATGTAAACCTGACACGTTTTATTCTGCTTGTTTTATCAAGTATTATGGCAGGTTTTATAGTAAGCTTTGCCGGGCTGTTAAGCTTCATAGGTCTTATAGTTCCGCATATATGCCGGAACCTGTTTGGAAGTGATGCAAGGCTTCTGCTTCCAACAAGCGTACTGCTTGGTGCATCCTTTGTACTAATATGTGATATAGCAGGCCGTCTTTTAGCTGCGCCTTTTGAGCTTCCAGCTGGCATAATCATGGCATTTGTAGGCGGACCATTCTTTATGTATCTGCTGCTTAAAAAGAAAGGAGGAAGAAGGGTAAATGCTTAGTTACAAACATGTCAGTGTTTCAGTTTCAGGAACACATATATTAGAAGATATCAATATAGACTTTAATGATGGAAATATAACTACTATAGTAGGTCCTAACGGATGCGGAAAAACCACTCTTTTATCATGTCTTAACTCAAGTGCTAAGGTAACCGCTGGAAACATATGTATAAACGATATTGATTTCTTAAAGCTTCCGCTAAAGGAACGTGCCAGGGAAGTTGCATTTCTTCCCCAGATACGCACTGTTATACCTGTACTTCCTGTAAGAACTCTTGTTGAACATGGACGTTTTCCTTATCTGGGATTTACACGAAGAAAAAGTAAGGAAGATATTGATATCGTCAATCAGTCTATGGATTTTACCCATGTCACAGCTTATTCAGAGCAAAATGCTGATACTTTATCAGGAGGCATAAGACAGCGTGTATTCTTTTCTATGATACTTGCACAGGATAGTCAGATTATCGTTATGGATGAGCCTGTCACATATCTTGATCTTGAGGGAAAAAGAAACTTTTTTAACATGCTTAAAAAACTAAGACAGTCAGGAAAAACTATTATACTTGTACTTCATGAGCTTTCTGATGCCATAAGAATATCTGACAATATTGTTATTATGAACGATAGAAAAATAGTTGCACATGGAACACCTGATGAATGTATCAGCAGTCACATAATAGAAGATGTTTTCCATACAACATATAAAAAATTCTCAGATGAGGATGGCGATTATTATATCTTTCTGTAGTTTCAGATTTTGCCCACAAAAAAAAGCATCTACCAAATGGTAGATGCTTTTAGTGCAGTCGGCGGGACTTGAACCCGCACCCAAGCAATATGGACTAGATCCTTAGTCTAGCGCGTATGCCAATTCCGCCACGACTGCCTGCTCATATGTATTCATATGTTTTATATCGGTCACCCGACTTGATATATATTACATTATAAATACATATTTGTAAAGCACTTTTTAAATATTTTTTATATTTTATTAAAATACCTCTCCAACTACCTGATACATATTATCATCAGATATAACATTTATTACATTAGTGTACTTTTTAAATATATCTGCAAGCCTGTCTGCCTCCATAAGTCCGTCAGACACCTTATATGCACGGCCCTTATGATGTGCATCTATCTTTTCACGGCTCATGCCATGTGCCACTGTTATTCTTCCACCAGCCTTCAGCTTTCCTGATAATATTTCTATAAGTCTGTCAGGCTGTGTAAAATGCGGAAACGCATTATATATAACAACCGAATCATAGCCATCACATAAATCATATTCCATGACATCTGCACAGATGAATTCCACTCTTTTATCTTTAAACTTACTCTGTGCTATTTTAATCATTTCACTGGATATATCTATGGCTGTAACAGCGCTTACGTCACGCGATAAATAATCAGGTATAAGTACTCCTGTTCCACAGGCTACATCAAGAACCCTGCTATCCTTTTTTACGCCGGCATTATCAAGGATCATTTGGATAATATCATCATTTCTTATCATACAGGAATCCCAGCCTGGTGCACATTTATCAAAGAATTCTATAACCTCTTTCTTATCAATCATTATAGTCCTCCATTCTTCATTTCTACACTCTATTTCATTTAGTTAAAGAATGTTGCGGTATCTATTTTCTTATATCCACCAAAGCTTAACGGTGCAGAAAATATCTCATCTGACATAGCTTTTCCTAAAAATGCCTCAGTAACCTCATCTGTTTTTTCTTTTATATCAACATCCTTAAATAATTCAGGATATACTGTTTTAGCTATATACCATGTATTGATCAGAGCTATTTCATAATTAGTATAATAAGCATTATATGCCATCTCAAGATATACCTCATTATTATTCCATGCCTTACATGTATTAAACATATCCGGATTATTCTTATATAATGGCTTAATATTCTTAACAGCTGCTGCATCAATAATCATTATATCTATTGAAGCTCCGATATCTGTGAATTTTTCTTCTTCTATAGACTGAATACCATTCTTTGCAAGTCCTGTTACCGCATTTTTTACATTTGCTATATTAAATGATACATAATTCTGTGCTGTCATAAGATGATTGGTTGTTCCCCAGTTACCAAGACCACATATATATACAGATGGTTTATCTTTATCTTCAATACCAGCAGTTCTTTCTGTTATCTGTTTTCTCTGATCATCTATATATTGTGTAAGCTGTTCTGCCTCATTTTCTCTTTCAAATATCTTACCAAGAAGTTCCATGCTTTCCTTAAATGAATCATCAAACACACCATTAACTCCTGCCTTTAAAGTAATAACAGGTACCCCAAGCTGTTCATAAAGTGCATTTTCTTTTTCTACATCCTCATACTCTGATATAACTATATCAGGGTCACATGAAAGAATCTTCTCTGCTTCCGCTGTCTGTGCATTAGGACCTCCAACACCACAGGATGGCAGTTTGTTAAAGCTTTCGCTATATGCCATAACATAAGGTCTTGCTACTGAATCAAACATTTTAGGTCTGTCCTTAAGAGTTGTGTTATCTATATCTTCAACACCACACAACAGGCTGACATCTCCAACGTAGCTATACATTCTTAACGCTCCGGCACCTATACATACAACTCTTTTATAGCTTCCCGGCTTAACTGTAACACTTCTTCCAATCATATCTGTTATTGTAAGCTCTGCCTGATTTTGTGTCGTGCCTGTACTATTATCAGAAGTTGTTTTACATGCACACATGGCAAATATGGATACAACAACCATAAGACATGCAGCTACCTTTTTGATTAATTTACTTTTCTTCATATTTTTCATATTATTTTGCCCTTTCCTTTTTATCATCATGAGATTCTTGTCATCATGGGATTCTTGACTACAACTTTTCTGTCATCCACAGTAATAATCTTTACATCAACATCGTATATATCCTTTATGACCTCTTTTGTAACTATATTATGTGAACCGGCATACTTTATTTTTCCATCTTTAAGGAAGAAAAACTTATCGCCGAAATATAAAGCCTGGTTTATATCGTGCAGAGATGACAGTATAGATATATTCTTTTGTTTAGCAAGCTTCCTTGCTTCAAGAATGATCAGTTCTTCGTTGGCAGGATCAAGATTCCCCGTCGGTTCATCAAACACTATAAGTCCAGGTTGCTGTGCCATGGCTCTTGCAATAGCAATCTTTTGTCTCTCGCCTCCTGATAACTCTGAAACACTGCGCACTGCAAGTTCCTCAAGCTTCATCTCTTTTATTATATTCTCGACAACCCTTCTGTCACTATCTGCCGCCCTTACTCCAAAATATGAAAGCCGTCCAAGCATTATAGAATCATACACTGATAATGTACCAAACTGTATATTCTGTGGTACATATGCTATTTTCCTCGCTCTCTGGCTCCTTGAAGCCTTAGTCATGTCAATACCATCATAGCTTATAGTTCCTGACACAGGTCTGCTTATTCCTAATATACTGTTAAAAAGTGTAGTCTTTCCTGCTCCATTTCTGCCCAGCATTATTCCTATTTCACCTTTTTCAAGCTCTAAAGATACACCATCAAGAACATATGGGGATGTTTTTTTATATCTGTAACACAGATTGTCTATCTTAAACATTATTGCACCTCCGTGAAAATATAATTGCAACAAAAAAAGGTGCACCAAGCAGTGAGGTTATGGCTCCTACTGGCAGAGCCGAACCATTTCCTATGCTTCTTGATATTGTATCAGCAAACAAAAGTAAAAGACTTCCCGTAAGCGCTGACACAGGTATGGAATAGTGGTGATTCTGTCCCCATATTTTTTTCGTTATATGTGGACAGATAATACCAACAAAGCCTATTATCCCAAGAAATGATACGCATACCGCAACTATAACAGAACTAAGAAGCAGCGATATGAATCTTAATAATTCAACATTTACTCCTACACTTTTAGCTGCAACATCACCACTAAGTAGTGCATTATATCTCCATGATAGTATCATAAACACCAAAAATCCTGCTGCCACGACAACAAACATAATCAGATCTGTCTTATAAGTAGCTCTCCCAAGATCACCAAAATTCCATATAACAGCTGCCGACAGACCTACATCTGTTGCATAAAACTGAAGTATCGTTGTGGCAGCAGTCCAGACAGAACCAATAGCAATCCCGGCAAGTACTACAACACCCGGATCAAACGAACGTATCCTGCATAATCCAAGTATAACAAGCACTGAAAGCACTGAGAATATGAAAGCCATAAGTGATGCTGCATATGGATTAATACCTGATGTATAGTTACTTATATTGTTTCCTGTTGATAAAAAGCCACCTGCAAATGCTATGATGGACAGATTAGCACCAAACACAGCTGCATTAGATACACCTAATGTAGATGGTGAAGCCATAGGATTGTTAAGTGTTGTCTGCATAATAAGCCCTGATACAGACAATCCTGCCCCTGCTATAAGTGCTGCAAGCACACGCGGAACCCTTATATTCCATATTATCCTTATCTGTGCAGGTGTTCCTTTTCTTAAAAGTGCATGTATGCAATCCATGAAGGTCATATTGGCAGAGCCTGCAAAAAGACATTCTATTGTCATTAGCAGTACTATTAATACAAGCACGGCTGCTGCTATACTTTTCTTCCTGTTTTTACTTTTAATATATTCAGCCATATATCCAAATCCTTATTTCTTTTACAATACAAATGTCCCAAACAAATCTTTTTCAGATACCTTAACTATACAGCATACCTGAATGTTTTATCTGGGACATTAAACCTTATCAATATATTATATATAATTTTTACACTTTCACAAGCCGGGTGGGGGGATAATCATAAGAACTTTTTAACAGACTTCTGGAAGTCTTCTACTGCTTTCATATCACCATTTTCAATGGCATGTACTATACAATGTGTCATATGTTCATTAATAATCTCTTTACCAAGATTATGTAATGCTGAATTAACTGCCGTTAACTGGATAAGTACATCAGCACAATCATCATCGTTTTCAATCATTGTCTTTACATGCTGAAGATGTCCTATAGCCTTTGATATTCTGTTAAGCTGTTTCTTTTTAGCTTCAGGTGAATGATAGTGTCCATGTGGATGTATTGTTTCGCTCATTATCAGCCTCTCTTATAACCTATATAAATATGTCAGGAATAAATATCCTGCTGCTGATATCATATTATCCCACACAGTAATAATCTGCAACCTTTTTCTTTGACTCTTCACTTTTCCTGTATACATACATTGCTTATATTTTTACGTTTCTTTATCTCAACTAGTTTCTTTATCTTAACTGCATAGTCTGGCAATAACTTCTATAACCTCGTCAAGGTCAAGTGGTTTAGCCATATGTACATTCATGCCTGCTGCTATACATTTTCTTGCATCCTCTTCAAATGCATTTGCAGTCATGGCTATTATTGGTATCACCCTGGCATCAGCTCTATCCATAGCCCTTATTAATCTTGTCGCTGTCATTCCATCAAGCTTAGGCATCATAACATCCATGAGTATGGCATCATATGTACCTTCCTTACACGTACCAAACTCTTCCACAGCCTGCTGTCCATCAGAAACGACCTTAACTAAAGCCCCTTCATCCCTAAGAAATGTTTCTATTATCTCCTGGTTGAGTTTATTATCCTCAGCAAGTAAAAGACGTACACCTGTAATATCCAGTGCTTCACCCGTATTCTTTTGTGCATATCCTGTCATATATTCTTTTTCTGACTTTTTATGTGTGATAAGTTCTTCACTAGTATTATTCTTCACATCTTGTACATCTGCTGTTTTAAACGGAATTCTTATAACAAATGTTGTGCCTTCATCCTTTTTACTTATGGTTTTCACAGTTCCATCCATCTTATCTATAAGTCTTTTTACTATAGCCATCCCCAGTCCGGTACCCTGATATATACTTCTCGCATCTGATTTTTCCTGTGCAAAGGGTTCAAATATGTGTTTTAAGAACTCTTCATTCATTCCTACTCCGTTATCGGATATAGTCCACTCATATAAAACCTTATCACTTGTTTTATATACACACGAAAAATCAGTTCTAACATATCCCCCTACTTTATTATATTTAATACAGTTTCCATATATATTAAGAAATATCTGTCTTAAATGCAGCGGACTGCCATATACATAAGGATAAAACATCTTTTCTGATGGTCTGTCATATTCTAGTGTAACACCTGCATCTGCCGCCCGCTGTTCTACAATCGTGATTACATCCACTGCTAGCTGGTTAAGATCAACAACCTCATTGGCAAGCTCTATATCTCCATCCTCAAGCTTGCTCATCTGTAAAACATCATTGATAAGTGAAAGAAGATGATTGGCAGCAACCTCCATCTTTTTCCTGTTTTCATTAACCAGTGCTGTATCTGTCATATGTTTCTCATCTATCTTTAAAAGTCCGATAATTCCATTAAGAGGAGTTCTTATATCATGTGTCATCCTCGAAAGGAAATCCGATTTTGCTGCATTTGCCTGTTCTTCCCTGCTTATAGCTTCCTTTAACTGCTCATTCTTTTTGGCAAGCTCAGAAGCATACTGTTGTGAAAGTTCGCTTTGGTTTTTTTCATAAATCTGTGCTGTTTTCCATCTTAACATATTATATATTACTATTATGTACATATATATGGCAAATGTATATATTATGTGTGATATTGTGTTATCAAATATAGCTCTCTCAGGAAGATATATATATACATAATAATCCCTTCCCCGCTTCATAAGGCCAAAATCATGACTATAAGGTGATTTGCTGCTCTGTGCGTGCATAAGTCTTCCGCTCTCATCTGAATCCTTTATTTTCTTTAATATAATATAATCATCAACACTATTACCTATCATATCTTCATTGCTGGATGATATTATTTTATCTCCACTTGTTACAACAACGGTTCCACCCTCGCTGTCATAATATCCAGACAATATATGATCAAAAGACAGATTGTAATCATCAGCATATTCTGTCGATGTATGATAGCAGGTTATAACTATTCCTGTTCCATCTGCCATACCCTTAGCAGCCATATCTACATAAGAGCCATCCTCTAAGTCTATTCTGGTTGCAAATGATTTCAAAGCATTATCTGCAACATCTAATAATGAACTGCTTTCCATATACTCATCAAGCTCCACAGTTTCCATATCATCTTTATAATACTGTGCTACAGGCTTTCCATTATTGTCTAATAATATAACTGCACTAAGATAACATTCTTCTGTATTCTTTTTAAGAAATTCCTGTGAAAATATATAATCTGTATTTTCTTTTATTCTTTTTTCATATACTATATTCTGTTTTACCTGCTGTGCGCTTTCAATAATCCTCATAAGACTCTTTGTCTCGGCTGCAAGATTAATTCTTGTCACACTATTACACTGGTCATTAATATGTCCTGCTGTATATGACAGATTTTTCTGTGCTGATATGATATCTGTTCTTATTGCAAAAGCAGCTACAATAGCAATAAGAATCACTCCCATCACCGTTTCTATAAGAAATATATTTATGTTTTTTTTACCAATATAATGCTTCTTATTCATAAGCTCCTACCTCCAGATACTTATCAGTATCTCCTACGTATTTTTCCAGTATTTCCTTTTCCGTACCATCATCACGCATATTAATAAGTATATCTGTGAGTCTTCTGTCTATATCACGTTTATCATTTTTATCAAATGCAACGCCAAGACCAACTGTATCTAATGCTTCATCAAGTATTCTGAACTGCATATTATAATCCTTCATATACTGATTTATGATAACCTCATTTACAGCAAGAGCATCAGCGTATCCTTTACTCAACATAGGATATGTAAGCTCCCTGTTTTTCATGGACAACAGTGAACGTATCCTTGGTATTCTGCTGTCTTCCCTATTAAGAAACATCTCCTCCGGCTTACTTGCTGCCTGTACAGCTACAGTTTTATCCAAAAGGTCTTCTATAGTATATATATTACTGTCTTTATTAACTGCGATCACTATACGGCTTTTCATATATGGACCTGCCCATCTGTACTTATCTTCTCTTCCATTCATGCTAAAGCTTCCCCATATACAATCTATAGTATGGCTTGATAAAAGCTCCTGCTTATCATCCCAGTTTATATTTACAAATACTGCTTTATATCCCATCCTTCTGAATGCCTCTGTAGCAAGCTCCACATCTATACCTGTCGGATTACCATCAGAATCCACATAATTAAAAGGCGGCTGAATATCACTTCCGATTATAATTTCCTTAAGCTGCACACCTTCATTTGCATTAACATCATACTGATTATCCCTACATCCACACAGTACAGCTATAAACATATATATAATAAAGCTGATTGATATCTTTCTTTTTATATTATTCATCTTTCTCACCCTTCTTAGCCTTTATCCCACTCTTTTAATAATAAGCTCCTTAGTAAATCTCATTACACCAAAGGAAATGTTTACAATATTTATACCACTAGTTAATAGTCATATTTTGTCGAAAAAGGAATAAGTGATACATTTTAACATTTATATAGCTTTATAAAATATACTTAAAATATATGTTAAAATTATGCCATTAAATGTTCGACAAAGCATAAAATGTATGCTATGATACATAAAAATCAAGAAAGGAGTACTCAAAGTAATGAAAAAAAGAACATTGCGACTTATTAATTACATATTTATAATCGCTATTCTTTTGGGAACTATGTACCTCGATAAAGTACAGGCTTATTCCTGTGACCTTTTTAATGAGAATATTTTTTCTGACACATCATACTCATATAGTTGTGAAAGTACTCCAGATGCCAGTTTTAATTCTAATATCAGATACAATCATGAATGCAGGGTTTTTGCGACACCAGAGCCTTCTATAGATGATTCAAGACCTTGCACCACACAGATGTTAGGTAATCCTAACTCTAATATATCAGAAACCATAAATATAAGAACTGGCATACGCTATTCTGCAAGAATTAATGCTATGCTTATATCAGCTTATTACAATGCTGACAATAACCATGAGCATTATTTTACATATAACAGATCTACGGAAAATCTTTTTTCCATCCTGACGGTTGTCGTCGATTATATCCACAATATGGACGGTGAAAAATAGGCTGATTCTCTTTTTATGATGATGTCAATATTTTATGTTTAGTGCGGACAACTAAAAAACTAAACTAAAAATTGCGCAAAGAAGCAGCGCAAGAATGGAGAATTATTATGAACATATTAACATATATAGCTATCGCTATTGGTGGATTTGTAGCTATAGGTTCTACACTAAGTATTACACTTGGAATTTTCGGAACAATCATCTATAAAATCATACGTTCCATCAGATATCGTATATCTTTATTTGACTAATTAACAGATTTAACTAATTATTATTATATTGCAGGCTGTGATTATCATACAACTGGCATACAAAGCATAATAATAAGATAATGTTATAGGTCTATAGTATAGATTTACAGCCTGCGGAATGGAGTTTATATGGCAGGAAATATAACTGTTGCTATTGTTATAATACTTATTATCGGTGGAATTATATTCGGCTGCTGGGTCGACAGGGCTGATACTAAGATAGCCGACAGGAAAAATGAAGCAGCTTCTGATAAACAGACGGCTGGTAAATAACAGATATTAATACTGGGTATCGCAGAAAAATATTATTTATATAGCATACAATTAATTGTTATATCAGTTAATATGTATACTATATAAATGAATTTCCTGCGATGCCCTTATTTTATTAATGCTCTTTGTATACACTACAGTACATAGTGACATCGCCACTTAATAAGTTATATACATTATTGATATTTTCACTTAATTATTAACAGTTTTATGCATCTGACGTCTGGCTTTTATTTTTCCAAGCATACTTCGTGTTCTTGGTCTTGATGGAAGTGTTGGATTCTTTAAGGTTTCGCTTGAATCTTGGCTTTCTCCTTGGTGTGAATGACCATCGGTTTGTCATCAACCTTTCTAATTTTCAATTTTCTCACCTCCTACTTTGAAAAATAAAATAAGCCGCTAGGGAGCAAAAATTACTCCTTAACGGCTATGTAAAATCATTCAATATTCAATTATTAAAAGCAACATGAAACTGAAAGTTGTTGTTGCCTTTGTTACGATAAAATATTAATTTTCTTAACGATTGCAAAAACCAGCTATCTCACTTTTACTAGCATCATTTAATCTCTTTCCATCTACAATATTTAGTGTAGGATACCATGCTCTTAAATCAGAAAGACTTCTGTCAATGCTACTTCCACCTGAAGTACAGAAAGTATAGATAGTCGCATTGCTCAAGTCATAAGTTTCCAGATAAGTCTGAATAATACGTGGAACTGTTCCCCACCAAATTGGATGTCCTAAATATACAATATCATATTTAGTAGTTGCACTTAGATCATTGCTAATCTCTGGTCTAGCTATATCATCATTCTGTTCCTTATTAGCACGACAGTTGTCATCATTATAGTTCAAATCTTCTTCTGTATAAGCCTGGGTAGGAATAATCTCAAAAATATCAGCTCCTGTTTCCTCGGCGATCATCTCTGCAATAGTCTTTGTATTTCCTGTTCCAGAAAAGTAAACAACTGCTATTTTCACACTATCAGTTTCATTATTTACAATTTTAGAATCTTCTGCTGTATCATTTGTTTCCGATACATTTTCGTCTGATTCCACAGTCATACTTGTTGCTTCAGGCTGTTTTACTATCGTTTCCTGCTTTTGTGAATTATCTGCAGATGAACCACAAGCTGTTAGTATAGCCATAATGAACACGCTAATTATAAGAATACTTGTCTTTTTCATGTTTTCCCCCTATAAACCTGCAATCCAGTCTTTAAGCTGATCATCGGATGCTCTGTTTAAAATCTTTCCCTCTACAATTTCTGCATCTGCTACGGAAGGTTTAAGTTCTTTGATTGTATTACCAAAACCACTACCGCCCGATGTGGCAAAGAGAACAATTCTCTTACCTGAAAAATCATAGTTTTCAAGAAAAGTATTGATAATTGTAGGTGCCACATACCACCAAATTGGAAAACCAAGCAGAATAGTATCATATGAAGATAGATTCAAATCTTCTTTTACAATCTCCGGGCGAAAAGTCTTATCATTCATCTCTACGCTGCTTCTGGATTTCTTATCCATCCAGTTGAGATCTGCTTTCGTGTATGGGACTTTCGGTTTTATCTCATGAATATCTGCATTTACTAGAGCTGCCAGTTTTTCGGCTACCTTTTTTGTTACTCCACTTGCGCTAAAATACGCTACTAATATTTTTGACATTTTAATTACCTCCTACATCTTTCCGCCGTATACCGGAAAAATTCCACTTTCACCATAACTCTCTATTTTCTTAAAATTCTTAAGTATCTCCATATCTTCTGCATTGATTTCAAAATCAACTTCTGCATTGCTCTTCATATGATCAGGATTACCTGTCTTAGGAAGTGTAATCGTTCCAAGTTGAAGTGTATATCTAATGCAAAGCTGAGGAACAGTCACACCATATTTATCAGCCATCGCCTTAATTTCAGGCTGATTAAGAATCTCACCATGTGCAATCGGAGAATACGCTTCTACTGCTATACCATTCTTCTGACAGTACTCTACAAGTTCCATAGGCGTATTACTGATATGCAGAAGAATCTGATTTACCATTGGCTTAATTTCAGCGGTCTCAAGAAGGCTTTCAATATCTCCTATCTGGAAATTTGATACACCGATTGCCTTAAGCTTGCCTGCTTTATATGCATCCTCAAGTGCTTTCCACGCTGCCCTGTTTCCTTCTACATATCTGTCCTCAGACTGATTCACCTTAACCCAAGGCTGTGGACTGTGAATTATCATCATATCAAGATAATCAAGCCCCATCTTCTCAAGTGTTTCATTGATACCTTCCATTGCTTCTTCATATGTTTTATGCTCAGCAGCAACCTTCGATACAACAAACATTTCTTCTCTTGGAATCCCACAATTCCTTACGCCTTCTCCAACTCCACGTTCGTTCCCATAAGCCTGCGCTGTATCAATATGTCTATAACCCATCTCTGCTGCAGCTTTTACTGCGTCAGCTGCCTTATCATCATCAATAAACCAAGTCCCAAGTCCAAACTGTGGAATCCTTACGCCATTATTTAAAACAATATATTTATCTAACATTTCATCCACCTGCCTATTCTAATTTTCCATATTCATCATCACTTACTGCTTCCAGCCATTCATTTGAGCAATTTTCACCCGGCACTTCTATCGCAAGATGAGAAAACCAGCTATCTGGTGCTGCTCCATGCCAATGTTTTACGCCGGCCGGAATATTGATACAGTCCCCTGGTTTCATTTCTACAGCTTCTTTTCCTTCTTCCTGGTAATATCCTCTTCCTGCAACACAGACAAGAATCTGTCCACCACCTTTATCGGCATGATGAATATGCCAGTTATTTCTGCATCCCGGCTCAAAAGTCACATTAAAAATGCCCACCTGATTTGTAGATACCGGTGCAAGATATGACTGTCCAACAAAATACTTTGCATAGGCATTATTTGGTTCTCCGATTGGAAATACCATTTTCTTTGCATGCACCTTCATTGCTTCGTCTTCGTAAGGAAGTTCTCCTTCGTCAGCCTCCCATACCTCTTTGGCCAGGTTAAACACTGCCCATCCCTTTGGCCAACCTGCATAAAATGCAACATGTGTAATGATTGCTGCAATTTCCTTCTGCGTAACACCATGAGCTTTTGCATTCTGTAAGTGATACTTAAGGGATGAATCTGTAATTCCTGATGACATGAGTGCCACTACTGTAATAATACTTCTTGTCTTTACATCAATATCCTGATTGTTCCAGTTCTCACCAAATAAAACATCATCATTAAAATGAGCAAACTCCGGTGCAAATTCGCCAAGAGCAGCCCTGCCTGCCGTCTGTACTATTTTCATTCTGTCACCTCACTACTTTCTGTATTTTCCATTCTTAATCCATACCTGTTCAATATTTCTTGCCGCTGGTGTATTTTGTGCCATGACACCTGACAGGAAATGTGGTTCATAGAGTTCTTCTAACGCATTTATTTCATCATCAGATAGTTTTAATTCCACAGCTTTTGCAGCTCCTTCCACATGGCTGATCTTTGTCGCTCCTACAACAGGAGATGATACTTTTGTAAGCAGCCATGCCAAGGAAACCTCTGTCATGGAAACACCATGCACATCCGCAATTTCACAAACTCTTGCAATTACCTTTGCATCTTTATCAGAAGTTGCATCATATTTTAGCTTTGCATATGCATCCTGCTCTAAGCGCTTTGATATCTCACCCGGTCTTTTAGATAAGCGACCTGCTGCAAGGGCACTATATGGCGTGAGTGCTATATTTCTTTCAGCTGCATATACATTCATTTCCCGCTCTTCTTCACGCATAATAAGATTGTAGTGATTCTGAACGGAAACAAATTCCGGCCATCCATTTTCTTTTGCAATTGCGTTAGCCTCTGCCAACTGCCATGCAAAACAATTTGCGATACCAATCTGTCTGATTTTCCCGACCTTTACTCCTTCTGCCATACCGACAAGATAGTCCTCTACAGGAGTATTCCAATCCCACATATGATAGATATATAAATCTACATAATCCATTCCCAAATGGGAAAGGCTTGCATCCAAACTGCTGCGCACATGTTCCTTTCCGGAAATTCCATTTGCGATTTCCTCCTGTGATCTTGGAAGGAACTTTGTAGCAATGACTACTTCATCCCTTTTTGCATATTCTCTGATTGCCTTTCCAAGATATTCCTCGCTTGTACCGGCCTGATATGCAATTGCTGTATCATAAAAATTGATTCCCAGTTCCAGGCCTCTTTTAATAATAGATTTGGATATTTCTTCATCAACTGTCCAGCTATGCTGACCTGTTGCTGCATTTCCAAAGCCCATGCACCCCATACATATGCGTGAAACCTTTAAATCAGATTTTCCTAAATTCACATATTCCACTCTTATTCAACTCCCTTCAATTTTTTCGCTATCTTTTCCAATACAGCCACTATTGCATATTCATCTGAGCTAAGAGCTTTATATACTTCCGCCTCTTTTTTATAAAGATCAGCAAGAACCCTATCTGCATACTTCTTCCCGTTCTCTGTAAGGACAATCGACATCTCGCGCCTTTTCCCTTTGATTGGAATAAGATCAACATAGCCATTCTTCTGAATCTCTTTAATCACCGTATTAACAGTTGTTTTTGGCAATTCCCAATCATTACTGATTTCAATCTGTGTGTGTGAATTTCCATCATTCAATGCATACAAAACCCATAATAATGCAGAAGAAACATTGCTTTGCTTTGCAAATTCATCATAAAATGAATCAACATGATAAAGTGCTCTCCCAAAATCATAGAAAAAACTTCTTGAATTCATAACTCGCTCCCTTATAATACGATTTCGTATTTTATAATAATACGCTTTCGTACTATTGTCAATATCAATACATGAATAAGTTATTCGTTCAACCTGTCAGCTTAATATCTGTCATTTAGTTCTTAAAATCATTATAAGCCCTTAATCAACATCATTCTGCTGATTAAGGGCTCAAATTAATAGAACAAAAGACGATGCAAACGAAGCATATCCTCACAATCATCCTTAGCTCATAAAATATAAAGTTAACAATTCTGCAACTTCAACGTTTATGTTCCCCATAAAATTAATCTATCGGGATTCACCAAATCGTCAAATCCCGATTTGTAAAATACCTTCTTTTTTACATAGGCACAGTATACCACATTTCCTGTGCCTATGCGATAACATTTACTGCTTCTTCCGATATGAACTCATCTTCTCCACAGTAACCTCCGGATAGAAGTAAGTAAGAATCGTTGCTTTCGGAACTCCTACGGCAAGTGCTTTCTTCACTTTCTCTTTCTGCTCCGGCGTATATGACCAATGCAACATTCTGTTTGTGATGGTATCTTCCCACTTAGGCTTAACTTTCATCTAAGAAAGCGTTTGCTTTCTTGGACTGTAGGGCGTTCGCCATATCAGACTAAAGCCTAACAAAAAGCTTTGTGCTAGCACAGCTTTGATATAGCTTTATCTGCCCACTACTCCGCCGTGCGCAAGTCTAAGAAAGCGTTCGCTTTCTTAGACTGTAGGGCATTCGCCCTATCAGCTAAAGTCGCATCAAAGTGCTTTGTGCAAGCACAGCACTTTGATACGACTTTAGCTGGCACGGCTCATTTTATATCACATAGTCCCAGACTTCATCTTTGAATACTATTTTTCTATATGTTCCGAAGTCTGTCCACTTGTTGAAGAATGTATCATTGAGAGCTTCTTTGCCTTCCTTAACGGCATCAAGTTCTGCGAGTAACTGGGCGTATTCGCTCTCGTTGGCTGCTTTGACTGCAAAACCTCTGCTATTTACAACCGGAAGTCCTGTGTATGTATAATCTTCTATCTTTTCTATAGACTCTATCTTCTTATTTCTTACAGTAACCGCTACTCTGTCCCTGAATACTATTACATCAAAGCTGTCAGGATAGTTGTAAGAGTCACCACTTACACTGATTTCCTGTCCTACTGTATAGTTCTTTCCGGCAGGACTTACCTTTGTAACTGTGGCACTTTCAAGGTTGTAGTAATATTCTTCAAATAAATCTGCATTACCCTTGATATTGCCATTTACAAATGCACATTTGACTTCCTTCTTGTCATATGCACTTGTGTCAGTAACAACACCGCAGGCAGATGTCATGTTGCTTATTCTGTCTATAAGTATAAGCTCACCAAGTGTCTTATGTTTAGCGAATTCATCTATGACAACAGGCTCCTGTAGTCCGATATCACATACTGCTATTTCATTCTTGCTAAGTCCGTTAGCCTCAATAAACTTACCTGTATTAACATCTATCTTGTATTGGATATTCTTTAATACACCAAGTACCTGCTTAGTTCCTATCTTTACGATATAATCCTTACCAACTGTAAGTTCTTCATCATCCATCCATAGCATTGTAGCTGTGAAAGACTTGATAACTGGAAGTGTTGTCTTTGCTGCAAGAACGCATCCTCTTGATACATCAACTTCCTTATCCAGCTGGATAGTAACAGGCTGTCCTTCCTGTGCACTCTGGCTGTCCTTATCTCCTATAAGAATACTCTTTACATTGGCAGTTTCACCACTTGGAAGAGTTGTTATCTCATCACCTACAGATACTACACCAGACTCTATCTGACCCTGAAAGCCTCTGAATGTATGGTCTGGACGGCATACTCTCTGAACCGGCATGTAGAAGCCTTCTTCCTGCTTCTTCTGACTTACATCAACATTTTCAAGATAAGTAAGAAGTGCTTCCCCATCATACCAAGGTGTGTTATCTGACTTCTTAGTGATATTATCGCCCTCTGTAGCTGAAACAGGGATAATCTTTACACTTGCCAGTCCTAATTCCTTAGATAATTCATCTATCTGTGCTGTAATCTCATCAAATCTTTCCTTAGAGTAACCAACAAGATCCATCTTATTAACTGCAAATACGAAATACTTGATGCCCATAAGCGAGCATATTCTTGCATGTCTTTTTGTCTGCACAAGTACACCCTGCTTTGCATCTACAAGAATGATTGCAAGGTCTGCAAATGATGCACCAACCGCCATATTTCTTGTATATTCTTCATGTCCCGGTGTATCTGCCACGATAAAGCTTCTCTTATCTGTTGTAAAATATCTGTATGCAACATCAATTGTGATACCCTGTTCTCTTTCTGCCATAAGTCCGTCAAGAAGAAGTGAGTAATCAATAGCACCCCCACGGCTTCCCACTTTACTGTCAAGCTCTAAAGCCTTTTCCTGATCAGCATATAAAAGCTTTGAATCATATAATATATGTCCTATTAATGTAGACTTTCCATCATCCACGCTTCCGCATGTTATAAACTTTAATAATCCTGTCATCTTAGAAATACCCCTCTCTCTTTCTTCTTTCCATACTTCCTGCTGCTTCGTTATCGATAACTCTTGTTGTTCTCTCAGAAGATACAGCACTGAGTGTTTCATCGATTATCTCATCAAGAGTTGTTGCATTTGACTCTATTCCACCTGTTAAAGGATAGCAGCCAAGTGTTCTGAATCTTACATTCCTGTATTCTATCTTTTCACCTTCCTTTAACTTGAAACGGTCATCATCAACCATTATAAGCATGCCATCTCTTTCAACTACAGGACGCTTATCTGCATAGTAAAGAGGTACTATATCAATATTTTCTCTCTTGATATACTGCCATATATCTGTTTCAGTCCAGTTTGATATAGGAAATACTCTTATGCTCTCACCCTTATTGATACGTGAGTTGTAAAGCTTCCACATTTCTGGCCGCTGGTTTTTAGGATCCCATGCCTGGTTTTCGTTTCTGAATGAGAATATTCTTTCCTTAGCCCTTGACTTTTCCTCATCTCTTCTGCCACCGCCAAATGCTGCTGTAAAACCATACTTGTTAAGAGCCTGCTTTAAAGCCTGTGTCTTCATAATATCTGTATACACTGAACCATAGTCAAAAGGATTAATTCCCTTCTTAACACCATCTTCATTAATATATTCTAACATTTCGATGCCAAGCTTCTTAGCTGTTTCATCCCTGAACTTAATCATTTCCTTGAACTTCCAGGTTGTATTAACGTGAAGAAATGGAAATGGTGGCTTCTCTGGATAAAATGCTTTCATAGCAAGATGAAGCATTACTGAGCTGTCCTTTCCTATAGAATAAAGCATAACCGGCTTTTCACACTCCGCCGCTACCTCTCTTATTATATATATTGCCTCAGCTTCAAGCTGATCAAGATGCGATAATTCTGCCATTGTTTTATCTGTCCTTTCCTTATATATTAGTTTAGAATAACTATCTACTTTCATAGTATGTTTATATGTTTATTAGTTAATAATCATTCAAGTTAAATAAACTATTTTTTTACATCAGTACTTATTAGATTCTTTCTTATTAATAACTATCGTTTCCCTACTGCCATCTGTTTTATCTATGTTCCAGTTAAGGTAGTCACCTTTGGTAGTAACACTCATCTTACTTCCCATACCACCCATATCTGCTCCAAGATACAGTGCAATAGCCTCAAACTTACATTCCTTAAGACATGATGAACATCCCCAGCAATCCTTAGGATACTTTATATATGCCTTTTTGTCCTCACCCATCTTTATAAGACTTCCTGGACAGACGATGCTGCATTGTCCACATCCTGCACATTTGCTTTTATCTATCACTATGCTCATATGTCTCACCTCTTCCTACAAGATTTCTGAATATAACTTCTATGTTATCACCATTCTTTCTGGTGTTGACATACTTAAGCCACTCATCTGACTTATCAGGATAATCAAGATTTTCAGCAAAGCTATGCCATCTTGTTTCCTTTCTTGCCTTTAAATGCTCTATAAGCACCTGACAGACTGTAAGTCTTTCCTTAAGCTCATATACAAACATAAGTCCATGGTAATCTGCTGCTGACACATTTCCTGAAAGTGTGATAATCTGTTCTATCTTCTGCTTTGCAAGCTCAAGCTGCTTTTCATTAAACTGATAGTGGCTTCCAATACCACCAGCATAGGTATCCATAACCTTTTGCATAGCTTCTTCAAGCTGTTCTGTAGAAAATACTTCATCCTGTCTTTCAAGATATGCATTATATTCCTCAAGCTTTTTACTTATGAATTCTTCTGCAAAGCTTTCTAAGGCTTTATAATCATCTTTAATATCATGACAACAATAAGCAGCATCCTGTGAACTAAAGGTATCTGCCAGCTCTGCCTCTTCTTTAAGACTTTTAACTATATCCAAGGCAGCTATCTCACCCTCTGCCATAGCTCCTGTTACATACTTCTGAGGACATCCACCTGCAACATCACCTGCTGCATACAGTCCATCTATGGTAGTTTTTCTGTTAGTATCTACCCAATAACCACTGGCTGTGTGTCCACCTACGATATAAGGTTCTGTTCCTTCTATCTCGACATTCTGCTCACTTGGATTCTTTCCTGACTCTATCCACTTAAGTGTCTGGCTTGGTGCCATATTAAGATAAGCCTTCTTTAAAGATTCATCCTGTTCGCTGCTTATTCCTTCTGTTCTTAAGTAACATGGGCCTCTTCCTTCGATATTCTCTCTTACAGTTCCATATACTCTCTGTGAGGTTGTAAGACCATATTTATCTTCATACACTTCTCCCTTTGAGTTAATCTGCTTAGCTTTGACTCCCTGAGCTATGGTTCCTGTTGGTGCTATAGTATCTTTACAACGTAATGCTATGAATCTCATCTCAAATGTTGTCATCTCAGCCCCGGCATTAATCCCCATTGCATATCCAGCTCCGGTATTAAACGGTGGATACCACATTTTATGCCTTGAAAATCCTGGATTGTTAGGCTTATAAAGTCCAGCCGCCCCTCCTGTTGCACATAAAACTTTCTTTGCCTTTATCTCATATGCATATCCATCATCAATGTTAAAACCTATAGCACCAAAAATTTTATTATCCTTAACTATATAATCTGTTATATTAAGTCTGTTTATAACTGTCACTCCATCAAGTGCTGCCACTGCCGAGGCAAGTATAGGCTTGATATTCTCACCATTTATCTTAATATTACGATTGCCTCTTGCAACATACTTTCCATTCTCATCCTTAAGTATGACAAGACCAAGCTTCTCCATCTTAGCAGTAACTTCATTAAGTCTTTCCGACATAGTAAGAAGCAGATCCTCTCTTACTATATCATCAGCATCATTTTTAGCATAATCAACATAATCTTCTGGCTTTCTGCCTTCTACTATATATGCATTGATAGCATTAACACCTGCTGCAAGACATCCACTTCGTTTTATATTAGCTTTCTCCGCTATAATGATACTTGCTGTATCTGACTGCTCTTTTATAGTAAGTGCCGCATAACAGCCCGCTGTACCACCACCTATTATAAGAACATCCGTTGTAAGCTTCTTTAATCCATTTATCTTCATAAGCACTCCTTTTTGAAGTAAAGTAATTTCTATTTTACTACTATCACCTTAGAGATTTCACAATACTATAATAATACACCATCAGATATAGAATACGTCATCTGACTTCATACCCTTATTCTCACACAGATAAGTTTTCTCACTGTCAACCGCATATATTCTGTATATAAGCACATGGACCTTCTCACCTACCGCAAGAGGTTCCTTTTCCAGCGACCACTCACCTGTTATCCTTGTACATCCGATATTAACTGTGACATCCAGATGATTGCCCCTGAATAATATATCTTCAACATATCCTTCTTCTGATGCACTGTTGTACTGCTGAAGCTTTCCATACTTTGATATTTTTACAAACTCTGGTCTTATGAAAGCCCTGTCAGCCCCATTAATTTCATCAAAGCCATTAAGTCTTGAATAATCACTAACCTCTGATGCCTTTCCTATGAACTCAACAACAAAAGGCGTTGCCGGACTTTTATATATATCTATAGGACTACCCATCTGTTCTATTCTGCCATGATTAGTTATGATAATCTCATCAGCAACCTCAACAGCCTCATCCTGATCATGTGTTACAAATATACTTGTTATTCCAAGCTTTGTAACCATGCTTCTAAGCCATGTTCTAAGCTCTGTCCTTACCTTGGCATCTATCGCAGCAAAGGGTTCATCTAAAAGAAGCACCTGTGGGTTAGGTGCAAGCGCTCTTGCGAACGCAACTCTCTGACGCTGCCCGCCTGATAACTGGTTAGGATATCTTTTCTCAAGTCCTGCAAGTCCAGTTATCTCAAGAAGCTCTGTAACTCTTTTCCTTATCTCATCCCTTGGCACCTTCTGAAGCTTAAGACCAAAGGCTATATTTTCATATACTGTCATATGACGAAACAATGCATAATTCTGGAATACAAAGCCTATACCTCTCTTGCTGGCTGGTATATCATTAACCCTCTTTCCATCTATGTATATATCTCCAAAGCTTGGAGTTTCAAGTCCCGCAATCATTCTTAATATAGTTGTTTTACCACTTCCCGAAGGACCAAGTAGTGCAACCAGCTTTCCTTTTTCGATAGCAAAGTTTACATTATCCGATGCCCTGAAGCTTCCATATTGCTTAAATATATTTCTCATCTCAACATACATTACTTAACTCCTCCCTTCTTAGCATTCTTCTGTCTGTATTCAAACACATTCTTAAGTATAAGTACTATGACTGCTATTATTACAAGTATTGATGACACAGCAAATGCAGCTGTTATAGATGAATCTGTCCCAGACATATACAGTGCATCTATCTCAAGAGGAAGTGTAAATGTCTCTCCCCTTGTCTTTGACAATGCATTTACCGCACCAAACTCTCCAAGTGCCCTAGATGTACACAATATAATTCCATATATAAGCGACCACTTTATATTTGGAAGTGTAATCTTAAAGAATATTGTAAAGCCATCTGCACCCATAAGTGCTGCTGCTTCCTCCTCATCCTTTCCAAGTGAATTAAGCACCGGTATTATTTCTCTTGACACATAAGGAAATGTAACAAATATCGTTGCAAGCACAACACCCGGAACTGCAAAAGCAATCCTTATATTTGTTCCAAATATCTCATTAAACCATCTTATAACAGGATAAAAGAAACCAAGTCTTCCAAATGTCATAAGAAATGCAAGTCCAACTATAACAGGCGATATTGAAAATGGTATATCTATAAGTGTTGCAAGCACCTGTTTTCCTTTAAAATCAAACCTTGTAAGTACCCAGGCTGCTATTATTCCAAATAAGGTATTAATAAAAAGAGCCACAAAAGTTGCTATAAATGTAACCTTAAGTGCACTTAACACATAAGAAGTCGTTACTGCCTTTATATAAAAGCCTACTCCCTCTTTAAGTGAACTTACTATAATAGAGAACAGGGGAAGTATAAGCATCACGATGATAAAAACCACTGTAATAAGCACACATATATTTCTTGTTGTTCTTTTTCTTTTTTCAAGCTTATCATTTCCGTTCATGCTTACCTCCATTCTGTTAAGCTTCTTAATTAATCTTTCATTAAGCTCTTATCAGCTTCCTGTTAATTTATATGTTAGTTATTGTTAATAATCCAAATATTTTAATAGCCAGATGTATTACTTAAGATGTTCTTGCTGCCACTCTCATCTGTATAATATTTATGATAAGTAATATAAGAAATGATATAACAAGCATCACAAGTGCAATAGCTGTAGCAGAGGCATAATCAATATAATTGAGTTTCTGCATTATCACATAAGAAACAACCTGTGTATGTTCCTTGGCACTGTTACCCGATATATATATAACACTTCCATACTCTCCTATACCTCTTGCAAATGCCAGCCCAAAGCCTGTAAGAAGTGCCGGACTTATCTCTGGAAGTATTACCTTAAAAAATGTTTTTGCCGGACCTGCTCCTAAAATATAAGCTGCTTCCTCATACTGTGGATCCATCTTTTCAAGAACTGGTGTTACAGCTCTTACTACAAAAGGTATACCAACGAATACTAAGGCAATAACAAGTCCGATATGTGTATATGAAACCTTTATTCCAAGCGATGCAAGAGGCTTTCCTAACATTCCTGTCTCTGAATACAGCTTTGAAAGTGTTATGCCTGCAACTGCTGTTGGAAGTGCAAAAGGAAGCTCAATAAGTCCGTCAAGTATCCTTTTACATGTGAAATCATATTTAACAAACGTCCATGCAAGTATTGTACCGAATATACAGTTAATAACTGCTGCTATAAAGGAACAGCTTATACTTGTTATAAATGCATTTACAACATTTTTCTTAGTCACAAGTGCTATAAACTCACCAGGCGAAAGCTTTAACGAATAAACCATAACCGATGCCAGCGGTATAAGCACTATAAGCGATAACATTGTCACTGTTATTCCTAATGTAAGATGAAATCCAGGAATAACCCTTACCTTCCTGTCCTTTACTTTTTTTCCGTTGAATTCAGGTTCTATATTAGTTTTATCAGTTGTCGTATATTTCATCGAACCATCCTCCATCATCAAAATATATCCTGTAAGCTTCATCCCATCCACCATAATCTTCTATTGATGTAAGCCGTACATTCAAATCAAATTTATCACCATATTCAGATAATATATTCTTATCTGATGGTCTGTAGCCATATTTTGCTGCCAGTCTTTGTGCGCTCTCAGAATACAGATATGAAAGATATGCACTTGCAAGCTCTTCTGACCTGTTAACCTTAACATTATCATCAACAACTGCCACACTAGGCTGTGCAAGTATACTGACTGAAGGTGTTACTATCTCATATTCATCAGGATAAGAATTCATCGAGTTAATCGCTTCGTTTTCCCATGCTATAAGCACATCACCTTTTTTATTCTCAACAAATGTTGTTGTTGAACCTCTTGCTCCTGAATCAAGCACTGAAACATTGGAATATAATTTTCTTAAAAATTCTTTCTTAGAACTCTCATCCGTATATTTTTCTTCTGCAAAGCTTAATGCCGCAAGAAAATTCCAACATGCACCACCACTGCTCTTAGGATCAGGTGTTATTATCTCAACTCCACCGGCAGTAAGATCATCCCAGTCCTTTATTCCAAATGGATTGCCTTTTCTTACTAAGAACACAATCGTTGATGTATATGGTGCTGAATCTTTATCATACTCATCCTTCCATCCAGCAGCTATCAGTCCGGTATTTTCTATAAGCGTTATATCATGCTCAAGTGCCAGTGTCACAACATCAGCATTGCAGCCTTCAACCACTGATCTTGCCTGGCTTCCTGAACCCCCATGCGACTGTATTACCTTTATCTGTTTTCCATAATGATTCATATAATAATCAGCAAATATGTCGTTATACTCCTCATAAAACTCTCTTGTTGGATCATATGAAACATTAGTTATTGTAAGTCCGTCTCTCTTATTTGCACATCCGGAAAGAAAAAATACTGATAATGTAATACATGCCATACCAACCGCTTTTATTGTTTTAATTTTATTATTAAGCTTACTGATATTTATTATCTTCATTATTCATATCTCCTTTCCATATTTTGTATAGCTGTTATTTAATGTTAATTTTAAACCTGTTTTCATATATACATAGTCTGTTAGTATGTTTATTGATTAAAAAATATTGCCAGGCTTCTTTGAGTTGCCTGGCAACCTTTGGAAATTGTATTGTTATATTATACCCATTTCCCTACAAAGTCAATATGTTTATGTGGTTTGTTTTAATTTTATTTAATTTCTGATATTTTGCGTACCATAAATTCTATCATAAACTTATATATTCATGTTAACAGTATCACCTGTAACAATAACAGCAGGTGACTGTATACCTTCTTTAGCAGTTTTTTCTACTATATCTTTAAGTGTACCTCTCACTGCCTTATATGTACCATCAAACCCTCCACTTATAACAGCAGCCGGTGTGTTTTCTGATTTTCCTTCTTTCATAAGGGTATCTGCTATCTCTTTAAGATGTGTAAGTCCCATCAGATATACACATGTTCCATCCATGGCAGCAGAATTTCTGATATCCGCATGCAATGTTTTTTCACCATCTTTTCCATCGCCTGATGTATGTCCTGTTATAATCGAAAAGCTTCTGCTTACATCTCTGTGTGTAACTGGTATTCCTGCCATTGCAGGAACTGCTATCGCAGAACTTATGCCTGGTATTTCCTCTGTTTCTATACCTGCTTCCTTAAGATACTGTATCTCTTCAGCACCCCTTCCAAACACATAAGGATCACCGCCTTTAAGGCGTACCACATATTTTCCTTCATTTGCTTTGGCAAGAAGAAGCTCATTGATATCCTGCTGTGGTGTTGAATGTCTTTCATTTCTTTTACCAACGTATATCTTCTCACAGCTCTCTAAAGCATATTCTAACAGTCTTTCATCTATCAGGTCATCATATACAAGAACCTCTGCTGCCTTGACCGCATTAAGTGCTCTTACGGTTATCAGGTCATATGCACCACAGCCAGCTCCTGCTATCACAACTCTGCCCTTTTTCGTTTCATCAGCCTCGTTTTCTTTAACAGATGCTATTATCTCATCAAGTTCGTCATCATCCAGCTTTCTTCCAAGAACCATGCACCTTCTTGCTGATGCTTTAAATATAGCAGCTCTCTTAGATGAATCTTCCACCTTAGCTTTTATATTTTCCCTTATTGAACACAGATAATCAAGTATCTGCTCTATATCAGGCGGAAGCTCTGATGCTATACGATTTTTTATATCAGCAGCTATATATGGGCTGGCTCCCTGTGTCGATATGCCTATAGACAGATTTCCAGCTTTATACACTGATGGGAATAGAAACTGACAGTTATCCTTATCATCTACAACATTTATAAAAATATGATATTTTCTGCATACACCAGCAACATATGCATTGAATTTTTTATCATCCGTTGCTGCTATACAGAATGAACATCCTTCAAGATCCGAATTAACGAATTCTCTTTCGATGAACTTAACACCCTCTATGCTCTTTATACTGTCACTTATCTTTGTTGCAACCACAGTTATATCAGGCTCATATGCAAGAATCTTTCTTAGCTTATGCTCCGCAATCCTGCCACCACCTATGATTAATCCTTTTTTTCCTTTAATGTCAATAAAAAACGGAAAATATCCCATTTATTTATCCTCCTATAACATTCTGAATTTATTATGTATTATACTTTTACCTTATAACATGTTATTGTTTTAGAATATCTGCAAGCTGCTTGTATGCTGTTCCCCATCTGGCATTAGGTTTAATGTTATATAACTTTTTATCCAGCACATAATATTTTCCTTCTTTCACAGCCCTTAGTGAATTCCATGCTGCATTATCTGTCAATAGATTATTAATGCTCTTCATAGCTGCCTGGGTATCATTCCCCTGCGTTGTAACAAATATATAGTCTGGATCAGCCGCCACTATACCCTCAAGACTTAAATCGTCCAGCATACTTTTATCCGAATCTGCTATATTGACACAGCCAAGATCTGATAGCATCTCACCACACACAGAGCCCGTACTTCCCTTTGCTTTAACACTACTGGCAGCTGTTCTTATAAAAAGCACCTTTGGATGATTATTACCCATTGTACTTTTTATTTCATCTATCTGCTGCTTCACATCCTCACCATTAGTCTTATATAGATCTCTTCTCCCAGTAATCATTGTACAGTGATCAAGCATATTAAGATACTGGGTAAAATTAGAAACATCAAAGTATGCTACTGTTATGCCAGCATTTTCAAGTGTATCCATAAGTGCTATATCAGCCTCAGTATTACAGCTTGCTATGACAAAATCCGGCTGTGAAGCTATAAGCAGTTCTACGTTAGGATTCAGTATGCTTCCAAGATTAATGACTGAATCTGTAAGCTCCAAATCAAAATTCGTCCATGTATCATTGGCAGCTGCAACAAGGCTTCCTCCTGCTGATACCCATATATCAGCAAAACTTCCTATAAGTGCTGCGGCTCTGTTATGTGAAGTCACTGTTACTTCTCTGCCATAATCATCTGTAAATGTATACGGATTACTTACAGATGCGCCTGCAGTCATATCATACTCTCCTGAATTAACCTTACTATCAGATACTGCTGTTTTAGCACTTCCAGCACCACACCCATACAGTCCTGTTACTATTATTGTTAAAACAGCTGTCGATACAAGTGCTTTAACAATTCTTTTTTTGTTTAAAAACATATTTTCACTCTTTCACTCTTATTTTTCTTTCCAGTTTTACATAATATTTCGTTTAATATTCTGATGCAGCATATTATTTCTAATTGGTAAGATAACTTGATACAGCATACAGCTTCTGCCCATTATACTCAACCTGTGACCATCCTCGTACGCTCATCGCTGTACGTTTTACATATTCTCCATTCTTTATGGATGTAACCACAGTACCCGTATCAGTACTTGGAAGAGTTCTTAAGTTTGTTTCTTCCTTTGCCGTTACATTATCATTATATGGAGAGAATTCCATGCTGTTCACAGAAAAGTTACCATTGGTGTTATCATATGGTTTACTATTAAGATCTGTCGTCAGGTAGCTTGATATTGCATAAACTGTTGTTCCATCATATTCAAGCCTTGACCATCCATTATCTCCTATTCCTGTGCGTCTTGCTGTATCACCATTATACAATACCGAAGCTAAAGCCCCTCTTATGTCCGGAGAAGTACGAAGATTGGTTTCTTCCTTTGCTGTAACTGTTTCATCAACATTCTTAAACACTATGCCAAGCTCAGCCACATTTATATCATCATGCGGCTTATCAGGATCAAAAGGATCAGCATCTGAATCATAGCTGAAATAAGCTACATTCATATCCACATAGCCTTCTATGCCATCAACTCTTCCCCTGTTCGTATACTGCCACATAGCAACTGTTCCAGAATACGAAGGAGACGTAACATCAGGATATGCACCTTCGCTATAAGAAGCTATCCATAATGGATACTGTTTTTTTATGTCATCTGTATTCCATAATCTGTTGTCAACAAGTTCATTCTTGCCTGCATACAACATAGCATCATAACCTTCATCCGAAATCGTGTTCATAAATGCAATAGCATTATTGGTTCTGTCCTCATTAGTAATACCATACATTCTGCTTGTCTGGCTTGTAAAATCCTCACAGTTATATACGACCGGGTATGTAATGGCATAACCTGCTATATAATCTACAACCCACTCAGCCTCTTCTATTGCCTCAGCCTCATTAACTGCTGTAGAAAAGAAATATACACCTGTTTTAATGCCAGCCGCCTGCGCACTTATAAGATTATATGATGCATACTCATCTTCACATATTGTTCCGTTTATGTCTGTCCGATAGCCTATTCTTATCATGGCATAATCTATACCACTGGCTGCCACCTTCTTCCAGTCTATCGTTCCCTGCCACTTTGAAACATCTATTCCATTAGAATATGAAGCACTATCGCCTGGCAGGGATGATACATTTACCTCTTCTCCATAAACAAGATCATCCTGTTTTTCCGGGTCACCATCTGTATCTGATTCATATGACTCTTCACTTTGTGTATTTTCATTTTCAGTTACATCCACGTAATCATTATTCGTAGCTGTATTACTCTGTGCATCATTTAATAAACTATTACTTTTCTTATATTTTACCCCTGATGTAATAAGAATAACGATACATATTATTATTATTACAACCGCTGCCACACCAACAATAATATATTGTCTGTATTTTCTCAGCATTTTCCTGAATTTGTTCTGATTTCTTTTTCTTATTCTTGTCTCCATATACAACTCCCTCAATTATAACTACAATTACAGCTACATTTATATCTCCATTTACAGTTTTATTTACAACTTCATTAATAATACCTGCTTTAAAGTATATCCTAAGCTGCTGTTTTAAAAAAACATATCCCAATTTATTTAAAATAACTGTATTATCTCATTTAGTCAATAATAATTATAATCATTGCCATATTATTTAAGAATTATTTTATATATGTTAATTTATATATTTCATTCAGTCTAATTTAACATAATAAGCATCATATCTTTTGTGATTTTGCACAAAAATATGTTTCATATATAATTCTTGCATACAATGTACTAAATGTGTTAATCTTTGTTAAAGAAATAACAATATGTTCTTTATACTTGTTCAGCTGAATAATACATGTGTTATTACATATTCTATTTTAAATATACAACCTGTTTGTCCTGCAGACATTGCAAACGGCTGTAGCTATAAATAATTACAATGTCTGCAGAAATGAGGATTAGTATGAAAGTAAATAGTAGAAAAGTCGCTGTAATTGGTTGTGGATTTGTTGGTTCTTCTTCTGCATTTGCACTTATGCAGAGTGGGTTATTCTCTGAAATGGTTTTAATAGATGCAGATACTAACCGTGCTGAAGGTGAGGCTATGGATATAAGCCATGGTATTTCTTTTGCACGTCCTATGCAGATATATGCTGGAAACTACGACGATATAGCAGATGCAGCTATTATCGTTATAACAGCTGGTGCAAACCAGAAGCCAGGCGAAACCCGTCTTGACCTTATAAAGAAAAATGCCGCTATTATGAAATCGATTATTGGTGAAATTAAGAAAAGAGATTTTGGTGGAATTCTTCTCATAGTATCTAACCCTGTTGATATACTTACACTTATCGCTCTTAAAGAATCCGGCTATCCTGCAAACCGTGTAATCGGTTCAGGTACAGTTCTTGACACAGGCCGTTTTAAGTATCTTCTTGGTGAGCATCTTGCTATCGACAGCCGTAGTGTCCACGCATTTATAATCGGTGAACATGGTGACAGTGAACTTGCTGCCTGGAGTAACGCAACAATCGGTGGACTTTCAGTCAATGAATTCTGTGAACTCAGAGGACACTTCAACCACGAAGCATCTATGAAGAGAATATTTGATGATGTTAAAAACAGTGCCTATGAAATAATCGAAAGAAAGCATGCAACATACTATGGAATAGCCATGGCTGTTAAAAGAATATGTGAAGCAATCGTCAGAAATGAAAAGTCCATTCTTCCTGTATCAAGTCTTATGACTGGAGAATATGGCCTTAATGATGTCGTACTAAGTATTCCATCAGTTGTTGGCGAAACAGGTGTTGAAAAGGTTGTTCCTATTGGACTTAACGATGATGAAATGTCTGAGCTGAGAAAATCTGCTGATATTCTTAAAAGCATAGCTGCAGATTATATTTCGTAAGAACCTAATAAAGCAGGGCCACATATTCTTGTGACTCTGCTTTATTATATATAGTTTTGAGGGAGGTAGTAACCTTGTAAGCTTTAATAAATAATACGATATCAGCCTTTAACGCCACCTAATGTAACACCCCGTACTATGAACTTTGACAAACACAGATAAACTATAATAACTGGAAGAATAGCACACCCTAGCATCATGTATACCTTGCCCATATCAAACTTCAGGAAATCTGCACTTCTTAGCTGTGCGATAAGTATAGGCAATGTTTTCTTTGAATCTCTGTTAATAATAAGTGATGGTATAAAGTAATTATTCCATGATGATACAAACGTAAATATCGCCTGTACAGCTATTGCCGGTTTCATAAGCGGAAGAACTATCTGGTTAAATATACGAAACTCATGTGCACCATCTATTCTTGCTGCTTCTACCAGCTCAATCGGAAGAACACTGTCCATATACTGCTTTATAAAAAAGAATACAACTGGCGATGCAATGGATGGAACAATCAATGGAATAAACGAATTCATAAGTCTCATCCTGCTCATCTGATCAACAAAACCAAGTGCAGATACCTGTGTAGGAACCATCATTATAACCATGATAATTGTAAATGCCAGATTCTTGAATCTGAAATTATATGCATGAATAGCATAAGCTGTTAAAGCTGAAAAATACACAGATAACAATGCAGAGCCACCAGCAACAACAAGACTGTTAAACATACCACTAAGCACAGGAAGATTAGCATCTCCTAAAAGATTCTTTAAGTTGTTAAAAAACGACCTTCCTGGCAGCAAAGAGAATCCCTTCTGTATATCTGGATGTGACCTTGTAGTGTTTATAACCAATACATAAAATGAAAAGAGACAAAGTATAGCTAAGAGTATTAACACTATATAACATAATGTTCTTTGAATATTCAGCACTACTTTGTCTTTTCTATCAGACTTTTTCTTAGTAACCACTGTACTCATAGTTATACCCCCTTACCTGCTGCTTTACTTTCTTTTACTTTTTTTGATTTCTTATATGTAGATGCACCTGAATCAACCATTCCCTTAGTTACGTATTTAAATACAAACACACTAAGAACCGCTGTTATTATAAAAAGAATCACCGATAATGCTCCCGCCATACCATAATTCTTACTATACAAATGCTTATTCAGGTACATTATAACTGTCATACTTGTATCGTTAGGATTACCATTACCATTAGTAAGAATCTGTGGAACATCAAACATCTGGATACCACCTATAAGTGATGTTACAAGTGTATACGCCATAATAGGTTTTATAATAGGAAGTGTAATCTTTCTAAAAATCTGTAATGAGTTCGCACCATCTATTCTTGCTGCCTCGAATATACCTGTATCTATTCCCATAATACCTGCCATAAGAACTATAGTAGTGTTACCAAACCACATAAGGAAATTCATAAGTGCTATAAGTCCTCTTGTTCCTGCAACCTCTGATAAGAATCTATATGTAGGAAGTCCCATTGCATTAAGGAGATTGTTAATAGGACCAATATCTGAGAATATCGTATAAAATAACATTGAAAATGCTGATGCCATAATCAGATTTGGCATATATATAACTGTCTTAAAAAAGCCAGTACATTTCAATCTAAGTCTCAAATCTGTAAACCATGAAGCTAACAGAAGAGAAAATATCATCTGTGGGATAAATCCCATCATCCATATAATAAATGTATTCTTAAGATACATAAGAAGTGGTGTATTAGATAATATTTCTTTATAATTGGCTAAGCCAACAAACTTAGGACCTACCTGCATAAGTCCAACTCTGTAATTTTCAAAAAAGCTGTTATAGAAAGTGGAAATCAGTGGAAACAGCTGAAATATAATATATACAAGGAAAAATGGTATTAAAAATATATATCCCCACTTAGCATAACTGACACATTTAGATTTTTTCTTTTTCATGCCACCCTCCAATTCCTAGTAATAAATATAAGTATAATAATATAATGCCGGTGCCAGTTATACCTGTTTCATACTGGCATCCGGCAGATTAAATTCATATATCTATCACTATGATGTTACACTAATTGCGATTATTTAGATAAGTTAGGATACTTTACATGAGCCTTCTCATAGAAGTTATCTAATGCCTGTTCTTTAGTTACGTGTCCATCGAAGTAATCCTTCATGGCCTTCTGGAATTCCTCGTTAAGTCCCTGGTCATAAGCTGAAATATTCTTCATATTAATCTTAGGAGCAGCCTGTGCGAAAAGCTTAATATGATTCTGTCCACCAAGGAAATCAGACTTGAAATCACTGTTAGCAAGTTCATTCATACCTGATATTGTATTAGTATAATCCTGTGTATCCTTTGTTATCTGGACTTCTGTAGTCTTATCACATGTTAATGTCTTCATTATTTCTTTAATAAGGTTTGGATTATCTGTTCCAGCTGCTGCACAAATCCATGTACCACCCCAGTAGTAACTCTGTGGTCCCTGGCATACTGCATAATCACCATAAATACCATTTCCAACTTCTTCTTTACCACCTTCTGCTACTGGTTTCTCAAGTGAGTTACCAAGAAGTGTAAAGTTAATACCCCATGTTGAATAGAAGAAGCCAAATACCTTACCTTTAGGACCCTGGTCTGATGCCCATGTTGTATCCCAAAGAGATGTCTTGTTATTGTATCCTTTATCTGTAAATGTCTTTGTCTGGTCAACCCATTTCATAATGTTAGGATCAATAACTATCTTGTTATTAGAATCTACCCAAGGAGCTGACACATTGTTAGAAAATACTCTATAGGAATCATCATATCCAGAAAGCATCTTGTAGCCCTTTGCTGCAGCCTTTTCTGCTACTGCGTTAAACTTATCCCATGTAGAAAGAGCTTCCTGAACCTTATCCGGATCATCTGTTCCTAATACATCCTTTGCTACAGAACGTCTATAAGCGAAAAGTCCAGGAGTTGCCTGCCATGTTGTACCCTTCTGATTACCATTGGAATCTGTGACAATATCCTTTGTATACTGATACTGGTCTGCTACATCATCCTTTGTAAGTCCGATATCATTGATAACATCAAGTGTATAATCACTGTTAACATACTTTAATGCATAATCAGCTTCTATAAGAAAAATATCTATCTTCTCATCTGCTGGCGCATCATTCTGTTTTAATAATGCTGCATCAAGTGCATTCTGATATGCATTATTTTCATTAGGTGTAACTACAAAATTAACCTTTACATCAGATGGAAGCTTTCCCGACTTCTCAAAATATTTAAATCTGTCCTGGAACTCCGTATTCCAGCAATAAATGTTGAGCACTTTTCCCTGGGCACTCTCATCTGTATTAACTTTAGCTGCTGTTGAACTGTTACCAGAATCGCCGCAGCCTGCTAATGTTCCCATAATCATTGTCGTAGCTAAGAATATGCCTGCTAATTTGCGTTTAATCATAATAATACCTCCTCAAAACAATATTCCGTAATATGTTCCCCTTAAGCTTAGAACCATCTCTAAACTTATATCCTTCTGACTGTTTCTCCTTCAATAAGCTCTCCACCTACAACAAGTCTTTTAACAATGGCTGTCTTTGGGTTGTTGATACAATCTATTAATTCCCTTGCTGCAAGTTTACCAATCTCACCCGTTCCCTGTTTAAGTGTCGTAAGCTTAGGGCTTAGCATCTGTGAAAGCTTTATTCCATCATATCCTATCATGGATAAGTCATCTGGAATCCTCATATCCTTGCTGCGGACTGCATTCACACCGCCGGAATAAGACAAATCATCAGGATAAAATATACATGTTGGTGGATTCTTACAATCCAATAATTCATATGTATACTTTTCTGCTAAAACTGCATTCAGATATTCCGAAGATTTAATATACTCATCTGGAACATCAACATCAAGTTCATCAAGCGTTCTGTAAAACGACGCCAGTCTTTCTTTAGTTACTTCTGACCCATCCTCGCCATGTATATAAGCAATTCTTCTATGTCCCATCTTATATGCATACAGGACTAACTCTCTCATCCCCCTTATGTTATCTGATACAACGGAAGTACAGTTATTAAACACATAGTCGATAGTCACACAAGGAATTCTGCTGTCAACCAGTTCTTTAACTTCCGGATCATCAAAATCTGCACAGGCTACAACAACACCATCAAAGTTACGATACCTGCAATGCTCAAAATATGTCATGCTCTCATTGTGTGTATTAATAAATGTAATATCATACCCACAGCTTTCTGCTTCAACCTTTACGCCTTCAAGCACTGCCGAGAAATATTCATGTGTCAGACCGCTTTGTGCTTTATCCTTTAACAATACCCCTATATTATATGAGCGGTTTGTCTTTAATGCCCTTGCGGCTGAATTAGGATAATATCCCATGTCACTGGCTATCTGACATATTCTCTTTCTAGTCTCTTCGCTGATATCGCTTTGATTATTAAGTGCTTTGCTTACTGTAGCAACTGATACATTGCACCTTCCAGCAATATCTTTCATGGAAACCATCGCATCGCCCCTTTACTTATTGTATATCTGTGTTACTTAAAAGTTACTTAATCGTTTTCGTAGCTTTACTATAACACCTTTTATAAATCAGTGCAACAGTTTTTTGACATTTTATATATTTTGCCGTAGTTTTTTCATTTTTTTGTGCATTATCACTATTTTTATGTTTTTTATTATTTATTATTGCATTTTGTCCCTCATTTAAATATACTCAAAACAGAAGATAATATTCTATTCATTTTATTTCATATCTGCTTTCAATTATGAATAGACTTTGTATATGTTATATTTTACATTTAAAGCCTCTGGCTTTAGTAAAATTTATCATTTTATTTTTATTTTTCGTAATCGTTTTCGTGAATGTATCAGATCGTTTTCGTAAAGGTATCAGATTGATATCAAAGATATCAGATTAAAATCATAAGATATATTAAGAAATGAGGATTGATTATGAAATATGGTTATTTTGATGATATTAACAAAGAATATGTGATCACAACGCCAAAGACTCCTCTGCCATGGATCAACTATCTTGGCTGTGAAGATTTTTTCAGATTAATAAGTAACACTGGTGGAGGATATTGTTTTTATAAAGATGCCAAGCTCATGCGTCTTACAAGATATCGTTATAACAATGCTCCACTTGATAACAATGGCCATTATTATTACATTAAAGAAAACGACACTATATGGAATCCAGGATGGCAGCCATCCCAGACAGAGCTTGATACTTATGAATGCCGTCATGGACTTGGTTACACATGTTATAAAGGAACTAAAAACAATCTTGAGGCTTGTGTAACAACCTTTGTCCCTATAGGTTCTTCCTGTGTACTGACACGTTTATCATTTAAGAACAATTCAGATGCCATTAAGCATTTCAGCGTGTATTCATATGTTGAGTTCTGTTTATGGAATGCTGTTGATGATCTTAATAACTTCCAGCGTAATCTAAGCACTGGTGAAGTCGAGATAGAAAGCTATAAAAGCAACTCCTGCATATACCATAAAACAGAATACCGTGAACGCCGTAACCACTACGCACTATATGCCATGAATACGTCCTGCGATGGTTTTGATACTGCACGTGACAGCTTTCTTGGAACATATGGAACCCCCGCAAAACCAGAAGCTGTAGAAAAGAGCATATCAAACAACTCCATGGCTGATGGATGGTCACCTATCGGCTCCTTTAGAAAAGACATCACACTGTCACCTGGTGATAAAACAAGTCTTATATATATATTAGGTTTTATAGAAAACTCTCCTGATGACAAATGGGAAGCCCTTAAAGTCATAAACAAAAAAAATGCACATAAAATGATTGATGCCAATATGTCTGATGATAAATTCAACGCAGCCTTTAATATGTTAAAAGAATACTGGGACAATCTTTTGTCAGGATACAGGCTTGAAACTAAAGATGCAAGGTTATGCCGCATGGTAAATATATGGAATCAGTATCAATGCATGGTAACATTTAATATGTCACGTTCTGCATCATATTTTGAATCTGGAACAGGACGAGGAATGGGATTCCGTGACTCCTGCCAGGATCTGCTTGGATTTGTCCACCTTATACCTGATAAAGCCCGTGAAAGAATAATAGATATAGCATCCACACAGTTTGAAAATGGAAGTGCATATCATCAGTACCAGCCACTTACAAAGCAGGGGAATTCAGATATAGGAAGTGGTTTTAATGATGACCCTTTATGGCTTATAGCATGTACTGCTGCATATATCAAAGAAACCGGTGATTACTCAATACTAGATGTTGATACTCCGTTTGATTGTTGCAAAGAAAACACTGCACCACTTATGGAACACTTAAGAAGATCATTCAACTACACAACAACCCACTTAGGACCACATAAGCTCCCTCTTATAGGAAGGGCTGACTGGAACGACTGTCTGAACCTTAACTGCTTTTCCCTGACTCCTGGTGAATCTTTCCAGACTACCGGTGCATCTGACGGACCTGTTGCTGAATCTGTTTTTATAGCTGGTATGTATGTCCGATATGGTCATGATTATTCGGCTATATGCAGACATTTGCATTTAGATGCGGAAGCTGATGAAACTGACAGACATATAAATGATATGATACATGCCGTTATTGATTATGGATGGGATGGTGAATGGTTTTTACGTGCCTATGATGCTGCCGGAGAAAAAGTTGGCTCACATGAATGTAATGAAGGCCTGATATATATTGAACCTCAGGGATTCTGTGTCATGGCTGGTATCGGAATTAAAGAAGGTCTGGCTGTAAGAGCTCTTAATTCAGTCAAAAACATTCTTGACAGTAAATATGGCATAGTTTTACTCCAGCCTGCATATACAAGCTATCACCCGGAATTAGGTGAAATCTCATCTTATCCTGAAGGCTACAAAGAAAATGCTGGAATATTCTGTCATAACAACCCATGGATATCAATAGCAGAAACTGTAGTTGGACACGGAAACCGTGCATTTGAAGTATACAAAAAAATATGTCCTGCTTATCTTGAGGATATAAGCGATATTCACAAAACAGAAGCTTATGTATACTCCCAGATGATTGCCGGAAAAGATGCCAAAAGATTCGGCGAGGCTAAAAACAGCTGGCTTACCGGTACCGCTGCATGGACCTTCACTAACATATCTCAATACATTCTTGGTATACGTCCTGAGTTTGATGGCTTATGCATAGATCCATGTATACCTGATGATATGGATGGCTTCAAAGTTACACGCCGCTTCAGAAACGCCACATATAACATTACTGTTGATAACACAGCCCATTCACAAAAAGGTGTTAAACAGCTTATAGTTAACGGAATAAAAATCAATGGTAATATTATTGTATATGATGAAAGCATTAAAGAATACGAAGTAACTGCTATTATGTAAACATTACGGTTTAATGATGTCACAGATATATGACATCATTAAACCGTAATTTCATCCCTTATTTCATTCCTTTTTTTCTTCATTTGTTTCTATTTTATGTTCAAGCCTGTTGTTTACCATGTCCCTAAGAAGCTGATAAATTACAGATGTAAGTGGAATAAAGAATATCATACCTATAAGTCCAAAGAACTTACCTCCAAGAAATACTGCCATAAGTGTCAGAAGTGCCGGAAGCCCCACTGAACTTCCAACAACTCTTGGATATATAAACTGTCCCTCTACAAACTGTACAACCTGGAATACAATCACAAACCATATAGTAAGCGCTGGATTCGTAAAGAGCACAAGTACTGCCCCTACAACGCATGCCATAAATGTTCCAATATAAGGCACAAACTGGAATACTGCTGCCATTATACATATCAGTCCTGCATATGGCATACGGCATACACTCAGCGTAATAAACATAAGCACAGCAAGTATACATGATTCCACGCACTGCCCTGTAAGAAAGCTTGCATATGTTTCAGCAAAAAGATTAACAACCTTTTCAACCTTAGATGACACCTTCCTTGTAAACAATGCCTCTATGAGCCTGCCAATCTGTCTTAACAGTCTCTTCTTATCCATAAGAACATAGATTGCTATGATTATAGATATACTTAAATTAAACAGCGATGATCCAATCTGAGGGATTCCTGTAAATATACCTTCAAGCGATGCTATAAGCACGTTTCCGACATTTTTTAATATGCCGTTCCAGTCAATTTTATCAACGTAGTCCTTTATGAGTAAAAGATGCTCACTATGTTTATCAAGCAGCTGTGTAACTGAATTCAGATTATTGTCGAAATTCTTTATAAATCCAGATATAGATTCAATAAGATCTGGTATTACCATCCATATTATAACTGCAAATATAAATACAACACCCACAATTGTTATAACAAGGCTTATACCATTACGAGTTTTTTCTTTCTTTAAAAACTTCACCTTGCCAGACATTTTTTCAAAAACCCGCGATAAAGCTTCCATGGGTACATTAAGTATAACTGCTATCATGCAGCCTAAAAATATTGGATTAATTATGTCTAAAAATCTTCCTATACCACCAAATATATTTCCTACGTTAAGCGCAATAGAAAGGCTGACTGCCATAACCATCCCAAATACTATAATATTTCTTATCTTTTCTTTCTTATCCATCAGATATGAACTCCTCTATATAAATAATCGAATGTAACTGCATACATACCTGCAATAAAACAATCTGTTTTTAATTATGTATTATATCTTAAAATATTTCAATACACTTACTAATTATTTATAATTTATTAATTATATGATGCCATAAGTTCATCCAAAAACCTTGACCGCTGATGCCTGCTGCCACTTCCATCAACATATAATATATCCAGTTCATCCCTTGCTCTTGTCATCGCAACATAAAACAGTCTTCTTTCTTCTTCATAATCATCCACTTTTCCCATATAAGCATATGGAGTTATCTGCTCATTGGCAGATATTATTATAACCTTTTTCCATTCAAGTCCCTTAGCACCATGAAATGTACCAAGATACAGACCATTTTCCTTATCTACACGCTGTCTGTAATCTTTATTCATTATGTAGTTATACCATTCTGACATATTATCAAGCTTCATTGATTCTTTCTTCATCATTTCTGATTGATTCATAATATCATCTTTATCTATACCAACATATTCTGCATATTCATACATGCTCTCTTCATAACCCATATTGTTATAAATATAATATAGAAATTGTGTCGGATTATCTATACGTGAAAGACTTCTAAAGTCAAGAAACATGTCATTTATTGTATCATTTATCCGCAGACACTCATGTCTTTGGGCATTGGCTGTACATGCCTCATATATTTTATTCCTGTCAAATCCACAGTTTTTTATAAGATTCGACCTGATATATCTTTTAGGTCTGTTAATTATGCGCACAAGATCGCCATCTTCAGGTATCCCTCTTGATAACCTGTAATATGCAAGCATATCCTTATAACACATTCCAAGATGAACATCATCAACTAAATCCCTTGTATAAAAAGGCATACCGATGGTTTCAAGTGTACTTACAAGTACAGCTGCCTCTTTCTTAACCCTGTACAATATTGCCGCTTCACTAAGCTTTCCGCCATTTTTTACATATTCATTTATCAATGATATGACTATATCAGCCTGTGCAGGCTGTGATGAAGCCTCCCGTATATGAATTCTGCCATCTCCCACACGATACGACTTCATATCCTTTATAATTCTTACCTGGTTATTACGTATGATTTTATCTGCACCTTTTATTATATATGGAAAACTTCTGTAATTCGTACCAAGTATTATCTTTTTGGTATCAGGAAAACGTTTAATAAAATCTGGAAATATAGTATCACTTACACCTCTGAAGCCATATATCGACTGGTCATCATCACCGACAACACATATATTTTTCTTTTTATCGGCTGCCATATATATAACATCTGCCTGTAGAAGTCCTGTATCCTGGAACTCATCAACACATATATAATCAAACACACCCTGCCAGTATTCCAGTTCCTTTTTATTTCTTGCAAGACATTTATGACAATATATGACCATATCCTCAAAATCGAGTTTTTTATTATTTATTTTATATTGTTTATATTGTTCGTATACAGCATCAAGATAGCTTTTGTTATCATTACCCATTGGTTTTTCATGGATTTTATCACGTATTCTTCCAAAACACTGGCATATATTATATCCACTCCCGGCATGCTCTCTTATATATTTAAACGTATTTTCATAATATTCACTCTGTGCTTTTCCAGTTATATATTCTTCACATTTTCTGTAAAATTCATCAAAATCATCCGGAACTCCCAAAGTTCTTTTATAGACAAGTTTTTTATGGAACTCTGTAAAAAACTTAAGCTTATCCTTATCAGAAAGCACCGATTCAGGCTTAAGATTATATGCCCTTACAAGAACCGAATAGCACAATGAATGTATCGTTGAAAAACGTATCCCGGTGTGTCCATATATGTCAACATAACGTTTTTCCATATGTGCTGCCGCAGCCTTTGAAAATGTAAGCACAAGAATTCTTGACGGCTTTACTCCATGTTTTACTATATTATCTGCTCTTGCAACAATAACAGCTGTCTTACCCGAACCAGCTACTGATATTATACACACCTGTCCATCTATACTATTAATAGCTTCAAGCTGTTCTTTACTGTATTCCAATTTTCAATCTCCAAAACTATATATTTTCCTATTTTCTGTATTTCTCATACCACATAAACACCATACTGATAAGAAGTAATATACAAGATACCCATATTGTATGTATTCCCCACGCAACAGAAAGATTACCGCCTATTCCTGCACCAACTGCGAAAAAGAATATTATTCCATAATAATGAAACGCTTTAATAAGAGGTTCCTTCCTTTTTTCCCTTAAAAAAGCAGATAATGCATCTGTACCACTTCTTAAGTTACCTATGCACATCGTACTGGCATATGCAAAACCATTTACCTTTCTGAACGCCTGGACCTGCATGGCACATGAAAATGAAACTAGAACAGTGGCTGCCATATTTAATGAATGAGGAATGAATCCAACTATCGCAAGAATGGCTATTTCTATAAGAATAATAAGCTGTCTCCAATGAATCCTCTTAGCCATTTTATATCTGGCATTAATCTGTTCAGTAACAAGAACGCCAAGACCAAAAGCTAAAAATGGGAGCAGATATTTAATTCCACCTATAAAATTCCCTGCCATGAACTCCTGACTCATAAGTACTACGTTACCAGTCTGGGCATTCGAGAATACCTTATCTCTTGTAAAGTAGGTATAAGCATCCTGAAAGCCTCCTGATACAGCAAGAACTGCACTGTTTAAAAATGATTCTGACATCTGTATCTGTTTATTAGTTTTCACAATAATCCACCTGTTTTCTATATATTTTCAACTGATTATAATAAATCAGACCATATATGTAAAATTTCAAAATAATATAGTCATAATCTCATAATTGTATATAAGACATTTAGCCACGGTATATTACCACAACATCTCCATCCATAATAAATGTATCACCAACTGGTATTATATTCTCATCACCACGCTTTACAAGTGCAATAATAAGATTCTCTGGCAGATTGAGCTCACGTATTGTCCTGTTACACCACGCATCATCCTGTGTAACAACTCTTTCCTCCAGCGAATCATTATCAGAGCTTACATATGCTGGAACACTTAGTATAAGATTATCTCCTCCAAGTATTCTTGTGTTGCCTCTTGTTATTATAGACTCCCTGCCCCTTTTTATCATAAGAGCTATAGCACCTGTAGGCATATGTACCTCACTTATAAGCTTATTTTCCCAGTTATGTCCTTTAGGTATAAACATCCTCATAAGTGTAATGGCCGATTCTTCCTGATAATCATTAAATGTCTTTCTTACATCACTCTTTTCATCTATCATTTTCAGTTTTCTTGAAACTGCTGGAAGCAAAGTTCCCTGGATAGCAACTGAAATAAGCGATATCATAAAAACAATATTAAACAGATCCTTAGACATTTCACTTCCACCTGCCATAACTGATATTGAGAAAACTATTGAAGAAGCTCCCCTTAGTCCCGCCCATGACACAAGCAGACACTGCCTAATAGAACACCTGAATGGAAGAAGAATAGCAAACACCGCAGCAGGTCTTGCAATAAATGTAAGAAATACTGCAATAATAACTGATGTTAATATAGTAGCAGGAAACATATGCGGATATGATAATAAACCAAGCATAAAGAATATGACTATCTGTGCAAGCGTTGTGACACCATCAAAAAAAGGTACTATATTTCCTTTATTCCGTATCTGGCTGTTACCAAGCAATATTCCAAATAAATATATACACAAAAAGCAATTGCCACCAACATACTGGGACAATCCAAGACCAAGAAGCACAACAGCAAGTATAAATATGGTATCAAGACCGTTGGCTATTATATCCGTTTTAGTAAGTACATATATAGCTATAGCTGCCAGAATAACACCAATAAGTGTACCATATACAAGCTGGGCAAATATAGCATATGGTACTGTTGACAGGTTATCTCCATTCAGTATTGATATTCCAATAACTGTAAGCATATAGGCAACCGGATCATTACTACCACTTTCTATTTCTAAAAGCGAAGCAACACCATCTTTAAGATTAAGCTTTTTTCTTCTTAATATAGCAAACACACTAGCCGCATCTGTTGCTGATATAACCGCACCAACAAGAAAACTCTCAGCAAAAGGAAATTTTAATATATAAAAACAAAAAACTGTTGTTAATGCTGCTGTTAATAATACACCACAGGTAGATAACAATATCGCTTTAGCAGCAACCGGCTTTGCAGTTTTCCATTTCGTATTAAAACCACCATAAAACATAATAAAACCTAATGCAATATTACATATATATTCTGTCGCCCTGAAATTATCAAACTCAATTCCAGCTATACCGTCACAACCAAAAAGCATACCAATGCCTATAAAAAGAATAAGTGCTGGCATACCAAATTTACCTGAAAACTTATCTGCTGCAATACATAAAATAAGTACAATGGCTACTAATATTATTTCTAACGTCATACAATCTCCCTTTTCCTTATATAAACACTTTCTAATGCATCATATTTTATACGTTGTTTGATAACTTCGTAATAAAGGTTGATTATAACATACAATTTAACATTAAGCCATAATTTCAATATATTTCTTTATAATATCTACTGTTCCATCAACTCCGGCTTTAGTTTCATCTATACACAGATCATAAAAAGCTGCATTGCCCCACTCCTGGTTTGAACAGTATTTATGAAACTCTCTTCTTCTTGAATCAGTTTCGTCAACAACAGCCTTCGCCTTCTTTTCACTAAAATCATGCTTCTTTGCAATATGCCTGATTCTATCTGACTTATCGCCACTTAAAAATATACTGATTTTATCCTGTCTGTCGGAAAAAGCATAGTTAGCACATCTGCCGATGATCACACAGTTCTCATCACCTATAAGAGGATATAATGCCTTTCTGGATTCAGAAAGAAGAATATCTCCTTCATCATCACTTATTGTATGCATAAGTGCATTTACTGGAATCTCTGAAAAAAAATAAGGAAATTTATCATATATCCCCTTTTCTTTTGCAAGCTTTATTATATGTTCTTTATTATAAAAGGAAAGCCCATACTCTTTGGCCAGCTTTAATCCTATTTCATCCCCATGGCAGCCACACTGTCTTGCTATTGTAATAATCATAATAATCCTCCATTCTTGCATACTGTAATATATAATCTTTTCACATCTGTCTTCACTTTTAGTTCTTAAAGGAAATTAGCAAATACACTCGCCCCTATAACCGTAAGAATACCTGCTACAGCTATGGAAAGACTGCTCATAGCTCCTTCTATTTCACCCATTTCAATAGCCTTAGCCGTTCCAACTGCATGAGCTGATGTACCTATTGCAACACCTTTAGCTATAGGTTCTGTTATCTTAAATACATTGCATATAAACTCTGCAAGAATATTACCAATAACACCTGTAACAACAATGACCGCTACTGTTATAGTCACATATCCTCCAAGCTCCTCTGATACACCCATTCCGATAGCTGTTGTGATTGACTTTGGGAGCATAGTTACATACTGTTCATGTGTAAGTCCCATAAGCATAGATAAAACAAGCACTGTAAGAAGACTTGTGGCCACACCGGATGCTATTCCAAGAATAATAGCAGCAAAATTGCTTTTTAACAGCTGTATCTGTTCATATAAAGGAATTGCCAGGCATACTGTAGCAGGTGTTAAAAGCCAGCTTAGATATTTAGCCCCTGCATTATAGCTTTCATAATCCACCTTTCCAGCTATAAGCACTACCATCGTAACAATGATTGATATAAGTAAAGGATTAAACAACCCTATTTTAAACTTCTTTTTTAGAAATACTCCTGCCATGTATGCTATAAGACTTATAGATACTCCTGCGAATGCTGAATCAAGAAAAAAACTTTCCATTTTAATATATTCTCCTTACATATCATTAAAATTCATCTTTATTTTTACTGTGTTTTACTATATATTGTGTTACATGTCCACTAACTAACATTACTGTAAATATAGCAACAACTGTAATAATGCATACAGGGATAATTACTGGTTTAAGATTAAGCCATGATGACATAAGTCCGACACCTGCTGGAATAAACATCACAGGCATTATTTCTATAAGAAAACTTCCTGCCTCCTTCACTGATTCAAGCTTTATAATACCAGATAAAAGTCCGGCAAATAATATCACCATTCCATAAATACTGGCTGGCACCGGTAAAGGAAGCAGCTTGTTTAGAATTTCTCCGATTAAAGATATAACCAGAATGATTAAGAATTGTTTTAAATATTTCATAATGAATCTCCATCCTTGCGCTGTTTTTTTATATACGAATTACATAAAAAGCAATTCTTTGTATACATGACGCAAAACTGTCGTTCATTATATAACCAGATATAAATACATATCAAGATGTTTTTATGAAAATACATTAAAAATACAATCCTATGATTTTTTTGCAATAAACTGTGCATATTCAGGGGACATGCTTCTTATCCTTTCAACAACAGCCTTTAACTCCTCAACTACATAATCTGCCTCTTCCTTAGTTAAATCTTCACCTATTGTCATTCTGACAGAGTTTCGTGCAATGTTCTTATCAACTCCTATGGCCGTAAGTACATGCGATGGGTCCACGGAACCTGATGCACATGCCGAGCCTGCTGATACACATATCCCCTTCTGGTCTAACATTATAAGGAGCAGCTCTGAAGCAGCACCTATAAAACTCATATGTATGTTGCCAGGAAGTCTTTTATATCTGTCTCCATTAAGTATTGCATATGGAATATCTGCTGATATTCTTTCTATGATATAATCTCTCATGCCAGATACATATTTCATATTCTTTTCCATATTCATAGCCTCAAGTCTGGCTGCCTCTGCCATACCTATAATTCCAGGAACATTAAGCGTTCCTGCCCTGCGGCTTCTCTCCTGTGAGCCTCCATGAATAAAAGAACCTATCTTTACACTGTTACTAATATACAAAAAACCTGTTCCCTTGGGTCCATGAAACTTATGTCCGCTTGCACTAAGCATATCTATATTCATATCCTTAACATTAACAGGAATATGTGCAAATGCCTGAACAGCATCCGTATGGAATATAACTCCTTTTGAATGTGCAGCAGCGCCAAGCTCCTTTATAGGTTCTATAGTACCAATCTCATTATTAGCATACATTATACTTGCAATAATAGTTGTGTCCTTTATAGCTGCACAGAATTCATCTATATCAACCAGTCCATTACTGTCAACGTCAAGATATGTTACTTCATATCCATGCTTTTCAAGCCACTCACATGTATGAAGTATAGCATGATGTTCAATCTTTGTTGTTATTATATGATTACCCTTATCCTTAAAACACTCTGCTGCCGCCTTAAGTGCCCAGTTATCTGATTCACTTCCACCTGCCGTAAAATATATTTCATTTGGCTTATCAGCACCTATTATATCTGCAATCGTTGTTCTTGCATCTTCAACTGCTTTTTTTGACTTCTGTGCAAAATTATATATACTTGACGGATTGGCATAGTTATCTGTAAAAAAAGGCAGCATACTGTTTAAAACCTCAGGTTTTACAGATGTTGTAGCCGCATTATCCATATATATTAATCTATCCATATTAAACCTGCTTTCTCTACATAATTCAGACATTATATAATCACGCCACCACCAAGCACATACTCACCATCGTACAGTACAAGTGCCTGTCCTGGTGTTACTGCGCGCTGTGGTTCATCAAATGTACATTCAAGTGTTTTACCATCTATCATTCTTATCGTACAATCTGCGCCACCATGGCTGTAACGTATCTTTCCCTTTGCCCTTACCTGGTCTTGCAGCTTTTCTATTGACATAAAATTAAGATTGTTTGCATATAATGTTTTAGAGAACACATCATTATTCTCCCCTATTACAACCTCGTTAGTTTCTGGTCTTATTGCCACTACAAACACAGGATGTCCCATAGCCAGACCAAGACCCTTTCTTTGTCCTACTGTATAGTGAATAATACCATTATGCCTGCCTATGACATTACCATTTACGTCAACGAAATTACCTGGAACTGGCTTGTAATCAGTAGTTCTTTCTATATAACCAGCATAATCATTATCAGGGACAAAACATATTTCCATGCTATCCGGTTTATGTGCAACCATCAGATTGTTATCTTCAGCTATTTTACGTACCTGCTCCTTAGTATAATCGCCTATCGGCATAATAGTATGTGCAAGCTGCTCCTGTGTAAGATTATACAGTGCGTATGTCTGGTCTTTCTTTGCTGTCACTGAGTTTCTGATGGCATAACGGCCATTATCAAGCTGGCATATTCTTGCATAGTGACCCGTAGCTATGAAATCTGCACCTATCTGAAGACTTCTTTTAAGAAGCGACTCCCATTTAACATATCTGTTGCATGCTATACATGGATTGGGGGTTCTTCCAAGCTTATACTCTTCAACAAAATAATCAATAACATTATCTTTAAACTCATTCTTAAAATTCATAACATAATATGGTATATCAAGCTGGCCTGCAACTCTTCTTGCATCATCAACTGCCTGGATCCCACAGCAGCCATTCTCTGTTGTTTCCACAGAGTCATCCTGCCATATCTGCATTGTAACACCTATAACATCATATCCCTGTTCTTTTAAAAGAAATGCTGCAACAGACGAATCAACGCCGCCCGACATTCCTACTACTACTTTTTTCTTCATATATTATCTCCATATATTTATTATTTTATTGTTTATATTTCATCATTTTTTACACATACTATGCATTTATGATCAGCTTATCTGCAATACCCTTAATCTCACACCAGTCATCTGCTGAATCCTCATCATATACAGCACACACCTTAAGCCCCGCCTCTTTAGCTGCTTTAACACCTCTTAATATATCCTCATAAACCCATGTATCTTCTGAATTCATGCAGGCCTTATCGATAACCTTAAGATAACTGTTTTTATCACTCTTTTTTAAGCCAATATCATATACAGTATATATATCATAAAAGCATTTTCTTATGCCAAGTCTGTCAAGCAGAATCTCTACACTGCTCTTTTCTGAAGCAGTAAATATAACAAGTTTACTTCCGGCCTCGTACTCTCTTCTAACAAGCTCAACCATACCTTCTTTTGCCGGGATATCCGTTGCATAGTGCTTGTTCATGATTTCAACAGCAGCCTTACTTATCTGTTCAAGATCAGTATCTATCCCTAGTACATTTTTAAGATAGCATGCATAATCATTTAAATCCATAACACCTGTAATATCATCAAAATCATCTGGAAGCTCTGCACCTTTATACAATGCATATTCTCTTGCACTATTTTTCCAGAAAGGCATTGAATCAACAAGTGTCCCATCCATATCAAATATTATGTTCTTTTTTTTCGCAAACAACTCCCTTGTCTTTATAAAAAGCTTCCTTGCAGCCTCAGCACAGTCATCAGCTGCAAATATAGCAGATACTACTGCAATACCATCAACTCCTGTATCCTTTAGATAATCACAGTTATCGTAATTGATGCCGCCTATGGCAACTACTGGAATATCCTTCATCATACCTGTCAGCTCTATGAGTGTTTCTTTACTCATATCTTTAGCATCAAGCTTAGTGCTCGTATGAAATACCGCTCCCATCCCTACATAATCGGCACCCATTCTTATAGCATTTTCAGCCTGTTCTTTAGTCTTAACAGTCATGCCGATTATTTTTCCTTCACCAAGGACTGCCCTTGCAGTCTTATAATCAGCATCATTCTGTCCTATATGCACACCATCTGCATCAGCCTCTTTTGCAGCATATATATCATCATCTATAACAAATGGCACACCATATTTTTTAGCAATAGGCTTTATTGCAATCGCTTTCTTTACTATTTCCTCATGTGTGGCATTCTTTTCTCTTAACTGTAAAAATGTAGCTCCGTTTGCAAGAACACTCTCTATAACTGAAAGAAAGTCCTTTCCGTTAAGCCATTGTGTATCTGTAACAGCATAAAGCTGCATATCTTCTCCTGTAACTCTCACAGCAACCTCCTAAACATAATCCGCTATTTGCATATTAGTATAAAATTCTTTGCATTTTTTCGCAACTGTATTTATAATGTGATGTGCAAAAAACAAAATCAAAATAAAATCAAAGGAAAACGAAATTGAAAGGAAATTAAGATTATGACTAAAGATTTAACAAAAGGAAAGATTATGCCTCTTCTTGTAGGGTTTACGATTCCTCTTGTTCTTGGAAATCTCTTTCAGCTTACATATAATGCAGTTGACAGTATTATTGTTGGCCAGTTTGTTGGCAAAGAGGCTTTGGCAGCAGTCGGTATATGCAACCCTGTTATGACACTTATGATACTTTTTCTTAATGGATTGTGTATGGGTGCCAGCATACTTATGGGTACACAATATGGTGCAAAGGACTATGATAAGCTGCATAGACAGATAAGCACAACTATGCTCTCAGGTGTCGTATTTTCCATCATATTAAGCTTAATATGTATTATTTTTTCAGTACCAATACTGCATATACTCCAGGTTGATTCCTCTATAATAAAGCTTACAACCTCATATATGCGTATCATATTCATTGGTCTTGTATTTACATTCCTATACAACTTTTTTTCAAGCACATTAAGAGCTCTTGGTGACAGCCAGACACCTCTATACTTTCTTATAGCCAGCTCTGTGCTTAATGTGATTGGAGATTTATTCTTTGTAATTGTACTTAAAATGGGAAGCAACGGATGTGCCATATCTACAGTTATAAGTGAAATGTTTTGCTGTATTTTCTGCATAATATATATCCAGAAAAAAGTCCCAGTTCTTTGTCTTGGAAAAAAATGGCTTGTATTTGACCATTCTCTTCTAAAAAAGACTATAAGTTATGGATGGGTATCTGCTATGCAGCAGGCAACAGTACAGCTTGGTAAAATAGGCATCCAGGCCATAGTAAACACTATGGGCGTATCTGTAGCTGCCGCCTTCGCTGTAGTAAACAGAATAGATGACTTTGCTTATACTCCTGAGCAGAACATCGGGCACGCCATGACAGCTCTTATGGCGCAGAACAAAGGTGCTAAAAAGCAGCAGCGTATGAAAGAAGGCTTCAGATGTGGAATGATACTTGAATTCATATATGGAGTCATTTTGTTTCTCATATGTTTTTTACTGGCACGTCCTCTTATGCTTCTCTTTGTTAAGGATGAAGAAGTTATACTGCATGGTGTAAAATATTTAAGACTAATATCATTTATGTATATTCTTCCAGCCGCAACTAACGGCATACAGGGTTACTTCCGTGGCATAGGCGACCTTAAGATTACACTGCTTAGCAGCTTCATCAATATGGGTGTACGTGTTATTGCCGCTATACCACTTGTTCTTATACTTGGCATGGGAATAGAAGCTCTTCCACTGTCCTATCTTGCTGGATGGGTTGGCATGCTTATAGCTGAGCTTCCTCTTCTTATAAAAAATTATCATCAGCTCACCAGAAATGCTACGTCTGAAAATAACAAAGCTGAAAATGACAAAGCATAATTTACTTTTGACACAACATTAAAGATATTATATAATAACAATATCTTTTTGCTGTATACAACAAAAGATGAATAGTGTTTCACTTAACACTATAGTAACAATGACTTAATAAAAAGAACTGCGGTTTCCAATGCATAATGCGTTGAAACCGCAGTTCTTTTTATCCACTACTTATTATGTATCTGTTATATGCAATCTTTTAGCACAATTTAAGATAAATCCTCAAGCTCTACAATAAAACATCTTCAAGCTTCAGTTTTGGAACATGGTGTACATTTTCCTCATCTCTGTAATATTTAAGATTATCTGTACATGACACTTCTTCTATAACAACTTCTTCTTTTGGATAACCTATAGCGATAACAAGTCTTGCACTGAGTTCAGAAGGAAGCTCCAGTCTTTTGTTAAGCTTTGGAATATTAACACTTGCAAACATGCAGCCACCCAGTCCCTTTTCTGTAGCTGATAAAAGTATAGTCTGTGCAGCTATACCCTCATCTCTTGGTGCCTGCACATCGACAGGACTGCATATTATAATATATCCTGCCGGCTTTTCTCCTTCTTTAGGACCATCCCAGTCCGTAAGTGCTGCTGCCCACTTTAATGTTGAAAACACCTTTTCATTGTCTGAAGCATCACATACTACTTTATATCTTAATGGTTGTCTGTTTGCTCCCGATGCAACATTTCTTGCTATATCAACAAGCTCCTCAAGTTCTTTAACGCTTACCTTTCTGTCCTGATAGAATCTTCTATACGATCTGTTTTTAAGTACTATTTCTTTAAGTGACATATTGTCAGCCTCTTTTCTTAGATTTTATTAATACTATTCTTTATGCTTCTTTTTATCAGCTCCTCATGCAGCATAAACCGCTTCTGTTCAGATGTTATGAACCTGTCAGACATAACAAATTCAAAGAATTCATCATATGGAATATACATATAATCCATTGTTTCACCAGGCTGTAATGTAATGCGTTCCTCTTTATCACACAGATTAATATATCCATGATATATACAATGCTTGTTATGATCCGTATATTCGTAAAGAGCAATCAGTTCTTCCGGTTTACATAGCAATCCAGTTTCTTCATATAACTCTCGTGAAGCTCCTTCATTTGAAGATTCGCCAGCTATTATAGAACCTCCCGTGACTTCCCATTTTAAAGGGTTTGTTTTATTACGTGACCTCTGTGTTATAAGTACTTTTCCATCCTTTGTTACGGTATAAACCATAACTACAACATGATACACTCCGTCTGGCATAGACTTTGCCATACTTCTTCTAACCTCGTATCCAAGCTTGTTTTCCTGTGCATCATAGGCATCCCACATTTCTTCATCTACCATTTCGATAAAGCCATCGTAGTACTGTTCTTTAAAATGCACTATTTCCTCTAACTGCTGCTTATTGTAAAGTATGTTTTCTGGTGCAACTATCCACACTGTATCAGAATCATCTCTTCTCCTTGCAACTGCAATAAGAATGCCTGCATACTCATCAACTGCAACATCAACTCCTACAAGATATGCTCTCTGTTTTTCTTCATGCTTTGAAAGTTCAAGGTCACTTTCATTTACAACATACCCGGCATTAATAGGGTACACCGACGAGGGATTATCTTCATCTGCACTTCCTAACGGATGGTCCACCTTTACCGTAACTAATTTTTCTTTCACCTTTTACCTCTTTCCTTATAGTACCTGATATTTAATATATCATAATTTACTCTTTCTTAATCCACAATTTGTCACAATTCATTATATAAAAACAGTTCTTTCAAGTCTGTAAAAACCTATAATAATGGAGAAATCATATGAAGCATACATGTTCCAAGCTTAAGTGGTCTGATAACATCTACAGCATAATCTGATGTAACCTCATTAGAAATCTCAAAGTTATTCAGCATATCCGCTTTAACCTTTCCTGCAAGCTCTCTGTTATACGTAAACACAGCATTTTCAAAATGCAGGTAAAGGCTTCTGAAATCCATATTGATCGTGCCTACGACACATAATTCGTCATCTGCCACCCACTGCTTTGCATGACAGAAACCAGGTGTATATTCATATATACGCACGCCTGCTGAACATAATGGCTCATAATATGACCTTGTTATCTTATATACCATCTTTTTATCTGGTATCCCTGGTGTTACAATTCTTACATCAACGCCACGCTTCACCGCAAGTCTTAATTCTCTTTCCATTTCATCTGTTATTATAAGATAAGGTGTTGTAATATACACATAATGCTTTGCATTCTTTAATATATTAAGATATACATCTTCACCTATTCTGTCATGTCCTAGAGGATTATCCGAATATGGCTGAACATAACATTCCTGTGATGCTGCATTATAAGTGCCATCTGTTGCATCTATATATTCATCATAAGCCTCCTGTGAATCTGTATGGTCTATAGCATTCCACATGGTAAGAAAACTTGCTGTGAGACTTTTAACCGCATCTCCTGTAAGCTTTACTCCTGTATCCTTCCAGTAACCATATGGATGAGTTATGTTAAAATACTCATCTGCAAGATTATATCCACCAGTAAAACCAACTTTTCCATCTATAACAGTAATCTTCCTGTGATCCCTGTTATTCATAAACATATTGACTATAACCTTAAGCGGATTAAACACCCTGCACTGTATCCCCTCATCTCTCATACGTTTTATGAATTCTTTGTTCAGGAAAAATATGCTTCCAAGATCATCGTAGAATATTCTTACCTCAACTCCATTTTTTGCTTTATCTATAAGAACTTTTTTTAATCTTTCAAAGCTTATCGCATCTTCTATTGCATGATATTCCATAAATATAAACTTTTCAGCCTTTGAAAGCTCCCAAAGCTGTGCTTCAAAGCTTTCCAGAGCAGTATTATAATACTCCATATCAGTATTCTTATATACAGGATATTTAGCTGTATTGCTTATATATCTGCATTGATTTGCTATGCCAAGATCCTTTTGTTCAAGCTCTTTTATAATCTGTTCATCCTGTTTAAGCTTGTTTTTAAGTATATCAGCCTCTATTCCATTGAATCTTCTTCTCATACCCTTTGTAACAATAGAACGTCCAAAAAGAAGATAAATACATATTCCAAAGAAAGGAACAGCTGTTATAACTATCAGCCACGGCATTCTCTGTGCCGAATTAACATGCGTTCCAAACACTTTTAGTGCTATAATAACAGCTATGCATGTCATTGTAAGTGTTATAGCTGTCGAGTACGTGTTTAACTTCGACATAAGAACTATCATCCAGCCTGTCTGTATAAGTACAAGAAGCGCTATAAGAATAAGTCTTGTTGCGCTATTTTTTATACTGGATTTTCTCTCTGTACGCATATTATGGTTCTGTTTCTGCATATGTCATCACTCCTATAGCTTTTATCGGAATTCATGATATCAGTGAAAAAAGCTTATACCACTAACATCGTAGTACGTAATTATAGCACTAAGTTGCACATCCTGCAAACTGTGTCATATAAAGCTGATAATATTTTCCTTTCTTAGCAAGAAGATTTGCATGGCTGCCTGTCTCAGCAATCCTTCCCTCATCCATAACAACTATTAAATCTGCATCCTGTATAGTCGAAAGCCTATGGGCTATTATAAGACTTGTCCTGTTCTTCATAAGCTTAACCATAGCATCCTGTATATGCTTTTCAGTTCTTGTATCAACACTAGAAGTCGCCTCATCCAGTATAAGAATCTTAGGCTGTGCAAGAAATGCCCTTGCAATCGAAAGCAGCTGTCTTTGTCCCTGTGATATATTCTCTCCCTCTGACATGAGCTGTGTATCATACCCCTGTGGCATCTTTCTTATCATGCTGTCACAATTACTCATCCTTGCAGCCATATACATCTGTTCATCAGTTGCACTGCTGTTTGAATATCTAAGGTTATTTTCTATTGAATCTGCGAAGAGAACCGTATCCTGAAGTACTATTGCTGTATTCCTTCTTAAGCTGTCACAGTCAATATCCTTTATGTTAACATCGTCTATCTGTATTTCCCCACTATCAACATCATAAAACCTCATAAGCAGATTAACAACGGTTGTCTTGCCACTTCCAGTAGAACCTACAAGTGCAACCTTCTGCCCAGCCTTTACTTCAAGGTTAAAATCATAAAGAACCTGCTTTTCCTTCGTATAAGAAAAATTAACATTTTTAAATCTGATGATTCCCTTTAAATCATCCATATTCTTCTCTCCACTTTTATCCTCAAGTGGTTCATCCATGACTTCAAATACCCTTTCAGCACCTGCAACAGCCGTCTGTATCTGTCCATATATCTGTGCAAGCTCATCTATAGGTCGTCCAAACTGTCTTGCATACACTATAAATGCTGATATAACACCTATTGATATTATATTATTAATGGCAAAATAGCCTCCAAAAGCTGCTATTATAACGAACCCCACATTATTAACGACATTCATGACAGGTCCCATGGATCCACCAAGAATCTCAGCTATTATGCCAACTCTTGTAAGTTCATCAGAAACATTGTCAAAATCATTTACAACTGCATTTTGTCTGTTATACGCAACTACTGTTCTGTAACCTGTTACCATCTCCTCTACATTTCCATTAAGCTGCCCAAGTATCACCTGTCTTTTCTTAAAGAAGATTCGCATTGCCTTTGACAAAAGCTTAGTAGCCACTATAGTTAATATAACTGTCACACATGACAACGCAGCAAGCCGTGGGCATAAAGCTACCATCATTACAACTGTTCCTATCACAGTAAGTATACCTGAAAACAAAGAACTCATAGACTGTGATACCGTAGTTGAAATATTCTCTATATCATTAGTCATTCGGCTCATAATATCACCATGACTGTTAGCATCAAGATATCTTATAGGCAGATTAACTATATTTAAGAACAAATCTTTTCTCATCCTGCTGACTATATTCTGACTTAATACTGCACTTAACTTACTCTGCATATATGTACATATGCTATGTATTATATAAATAATGACCATCACTATAAGTATGGGTGAAAGCATATCCCATTGCCTTCCAGCTATTGCATCTATCGCATTACTCTGAAGTTTTGGCGCATATACTGAACATGCAACCACAACAACAACTGCAAGCATAAGCAAGAACAGCATTTTCTTTTCTGATACGAAATAACCCATGAGCCTTTTTAATGTTTTCTTCCCATTCTGTGGTTTTTCTACTGTCATATTTCTGTTTCCAGGTCTTCTGCCAAAAGCCCTGTAATTATTCATCTGTGCCTGTCTGCTCTCTTCCTGTTTCATACGCAAATCTCCCTATCCATAATATGATTACAGCCTATTTTTTTAACTGTGAATCATATATATCCTTATATATACTGCTTGTTATCATAAGCTGCTCATGACTTCCAACATCTGCCAGCTTTCCATTATCCATAACAACTATCCTGTCCGCATTTTTAACTGATGCTATCCTCTGCGCTATTATAATCTTTGTAATATCTTTTTTATTCTTTCCAAGCTTACTATAGAGTTCTGCTTCTGTTTTTAAATCCAATGCACTTGTCGCATCATCAAATATAAGTATCTCGGCTGGCTTTATGACTGCCCTTGCAATAGCAACCCTCTGTCTTTGTCCTCCTGAAAGGCTGTGTCCACCCTGGCTTACAATTGTCTGCATTCCATCTTTCCTGTTGTTTATAAACTGCGCTGCCTGTGCTGTATCTGCTGCCGCAGCTATATTATCTGGCGTGGCATCTGGCAGCCCCCATGCTATATTGTCAGCTATACTTGCAGTAAATATCTCTGATTTCTGCAGGGAAACTGCTATCTTATCTCTTAATACTTCAAGCTTGTAATCCCTTACATCCACATCATCAACAAGCACTGCACCTTTTGTAACATCATAGAATCTTGGGATAAGGCTTATAAGACTTGTTTTGCCGCATCCTGTAGCACCAAGTATGCCTATTGTTTCACCAGGCGATATGACTAGATTAAAATCCTCTATAACACTGGCACCTTCATTGCCAGGATAAGCAAATGATACGTTTCTAAACTCAACTTTACCTTTTACTATAGTTTCACCATCATATGCGCCATCCTTTATAGCCGGTTCACAGTTTAACACTTCAATAATTCTTTTTTTCGATGCCACACCTCTTGATGCCGTCTGGAATATCATAGTCATACGCATAACTGCATTAAGCACCTGTGAGCAGTATGTGATAGCCGCCATAACATTACCTGGCGTTGCACTGCCATCCATAACCTGTATACCTCCAACCTTAATCACTGCGACAACCGACAGGTTAAGAATTATATTCATAACTGGTGTCATATAAGATAGCAGTAAAAGCACATCAAGCTGTGTTCCAACAAGCTCATCATTGGCTTTGTTAAACCTTTCTGTTTCATAGTCTTCTTTTACATATGCTTTTACAACACGCGAACCTGATACATTTTCCTGCATAATATTATTAAGCTTATCAAGCTTTTTTTGCAATATCGTAAACTTCGGATTAGACTTTGCAATAAAATATATAACACATATAACTATAAAAGGGAGTGCGCATGCTATTACAAGTCCGAACTGGATGTTAAGTCCTATCATGCAGACTATACCACCTATAAACAGCATACTTGTACGCACAAATCCTCTCATGCACTGCATCACAAAATTCTGCAGCTGTGTAATATCATTCGTAACCCTTGTTATAAGAGAACCTGTTGAAAACTTATCTGTCTGTTCAAAAGAAAAAGACATAATTCTTTTAAATGTATCTTTTCTTACATCGTTGCCAAACTGCTGTGCTGAAAGGTTGGCAAACACTCCTGACATAACTCCGCATACCCCACCTGCTGCTACTAAAAGCACCATTCTTATACCTGTACCCAGTATGATATCAAGATTTCCAACACCTCCACTGTTAATACCAAGTACACCATCATCTATTATATGGCTCATAAGTTCTGGCTGGATAAGATCCATACTTACTTCACCAATCATAAAAAGTGGTGCAAGCATCGTAAATAACCAGTATTTTTTTAAGTATTTAAGCATATTCTCTCTCCTGTTTCATATAGTCGTTAGCAAAAGCCCCACTGCTATTATACAATAAAAAGCACTGATTGGAAGATTCTTCTTTCCTTCAGTGCTTTCTTATAACTAATGCATTTTATTCTCTTGATTTTTTATATTTTTTCTTCTGTATATACATATCGGCATCAGCTTTTTTTACAATATCCTCGATATTTCTGCCTGCACCATATGCCTTACCTATAGAAGCTGATATTTGTATACCATCATACCGATTCTCATTTTTCTTATCAGCAATGCTGTTATATCTGGCTATAATATCATCAACAACGGTATCATCGTTACCTTCAAGAATAGCAACGAATTCATCACCACCTATCCTATATATCATGCCCGCATTATCAACAGCCTTGATTATTGATGATGCTATTCCCTTTATGAGGACATCTCCACTTTCATGTCCCAGATTATCATTAGTATACTTAAGTCCATTGACATCCCAGAATATAACTGAAATCTCAGGTATATGTGGATAATAAACTCTTACCATATCAAGATACTTGTTCCTATTGTATACATCTGTCATATCGTCTATCTCTGACATATATTTAAGATGTTCTTCATTGGCAGCCTTGTTTGCAATAGTATCTGATATATGCACAACCATGAGTACCACCGCAAAAAGCAGCATAGCTCTTGGCAATATAAAATAAAGCAGTAGCTTTAATGCCGGATTATCATTGACCGGGGCTGCATTAAATATAGTTCCACCTGCATCCACATATTCTTTTATGGTTCCTCTCGTAAGAACAACCATATTGGCATCACACAAGCCATCATAATAACCTATATACACAGATATTGCCAGCCCTATGACACTAAGAATATAAGTGTAATAAACCATTTTTCTTTGTCCATATTGCAGCGAATATATAACCGGCAGAACAATAAGAAGATACATGTGATATGTAAGAATTGATGACTGCACGAATATAGCAATAACAATTCCAGCCATGGCAAAATACTTTGTAATCTTATTGTCCATGCCAAGTATGCTACATATAACGACTGTAAGCACTGTTACCACAAATGTAAATAAAAGACTCATAGACATAAGTCTGCCTTCTACAGTAAATATTCCTGCACAATTCAAAATCCATGTAATAAATGGAAATATCATTGTAAAAAACTGACATTTGACAGAAAATCTGTTAGCATCTGCTTCATATTCGGTTGCTGAATGCTTTTTATTCCCCACAATATTATATATATTCATACCTACATCTCCAAATATGTTTATTTATCCATTCGTTTATACAGATAACAAAACAATTCCCAATAGTAAATAATAAATATCTGTCATTCTGACTTAATCTATCAATCTTCAAACACCCGCTTTATGCTGTCATAATGCAAAAACTCACCTTTATCTGCTATCTGTTCAATCTCTTCTTTAGTAACAAATCTGTATCCTAACGCCTCTTCTGTCTGAACATGTACATCTTCATCACTAACATCCTTAATAAACTTGTATACATCTACAAAATAGTTATCTCCCTCGCCAGGATTCTCTCTTTTATATGTAAAAACATATCCACCATCAGCATTGGTCACATCTATGCCTGTTTCTTCAAATACCTCTCTTCTTACAGCATCCACTGACTCTTCGCCAGCCTGTGCCGCACCTCCTGATACTTCCCACCAGCCTGGTGCCCATGCCTTAGTCATAACTCTCTGCGTTATAAGGAACTTTCCATCAGGTCTTTTAATAACACCAAGTACCGTGAGATGATATTCACCATCCTTTAAGCACCAGTCATTTTTTTTCATAAGTCTGCCTGTCTTTTTCTTATCTGCATCATATATATCCCACATTTCCATAACCATAATCTCCATTTCATCAATAGTATCGTAAGCACTGTGGCAGACATACAAGCCTTACACAAACATATAATACCACGTATTTAATTATATTTATCAATTCATTCTAATAAAAGTGTACTTTATTACTATACTATAATAAAGCACACTTTTCCATTAAATTATTGTTTTTTTATTCATACATTTTTATTCATGCCACTACTTCTGATGAATCTTAACCATATGTGCATATTCACCATCAAGTTCCATAAGCTCTTTATGCGTACCTCGTTCCTTAATACCTTCTTCTGTAAGCATAAGTATCTCCTCAGCGTTCTCTATAGTTGTAAGCCTGTGTGCTATGACTAGTGTTGTCCTGTTTTTAGCAAGCTTCTCTAAAGATTCCTGGACTATCTGCTCACTTTCATTATCAAGTGCTGAGGTGGCCTCATCAAATATAAGTATAGGCGGATTCTTAAGAAATACCCTTGCAATAGAAAGTCTCTGCTTTTGTCCACCAGATAGCTTTACACCTCTTTGTCCAATATCCGTATCATATCCGTTTTCAAATGACTCTATGAACTCATGTGCATTGGCAAGCTTAGCCGCAGCTATAACCTCTTCATCTGTCGCATCAGGTCTTCCATATCTTATATTTTCTTTTATGCTTCCCATAAACAGATAAACATCCTGCTGTACAACACCTATATGGTCTCTTAAGCTTTTTAATGTAACGTCCTTTATATCAGTACCATCTATTCTTATACTTCCACCAGTTGCCTCATAAAACCTTGGTATAAGAGAACATAATGTTGTCTTTCCCACTCCTGATGGACCTACAAGTGCTACATATTCGCCCGGTCTTACGTTAAGATTAATACCTGACAGCACCTCATCACTGCCATCCTTATATTTAAACGATACATTGTCAAATGTTATCTCTCCCTTGACATCCTTAAGTTCTGTCGCATCTGGCTTTTCCTTAATCTCTGGTTCAACCGACAATATCTCAAGAAATCTTTCATATCCGGAATATCCGTTCTGGAACTGCTCTGTAAAGTCGATAAGTACTTTAACCGGCTCTGTAAATATATTGATATACAATAAAAATGTAACGAAATCAGTCAGATTGACCCAGCCCTTTGTTATACCTGCACCGCCAACTGCTATGACTATAACATTAATCATAGTTGTAAATGCTGTAAGACCGGCATTGTATGTTCCCATATAATGATAACTGTTTTTCTTTGCCTCAAGGAAGGCATCATTTCCATTTTTAAACTTTTCACACTCTATATCCTCATTGGCAAATGATTTTACAACCCTTATACCAGAAAGATTATCTTCTATCTGCGCATTTATCTCCCCTATACGAACTCTGTTTCTTTTAAATGCCGTCTTCATTCTCTTGTTAAGGAAATATGCAAACACAAGCATAACCGGAACAAGGATAAATGCTGCAAGCGTAAGCCTTAAATCTATAGAGCTTAAAATACATAATGCTCCAACTATCTTTATAAGCGATATAGTAATATTCTCCGGACCATGATGTAAAAGCTCTGTTATATCAAACAAATCTGATGTTATTCTTGAAAGCAGCTGTCCTACCTTCTGATCATCATAAAACGAATACGAAAGCTTCTGGTAATGATTAAATATCTCCGCTCTCATATCATACTCAATCTTCGCTCCCATAACATGTCCATAATTGGATATATAATAATTACATCCCCACTGGATAAGCACAAGAATGAAAAGCACTATAACTATAATAGTAATATTCTTTAAAGCTTCATCTGCTGACATATATGCCACTTTAGATGTTATAAATCTTACTACCAGCGGAATTACAAGTGCCACTGCCGCTGACATCATGGCAAGTATCATATCTAATATAAATGTACCAAGATATGGTTTATAATATCTGGCTAATTTTTTCAGATTTTCCTTCATTAGTTTATATCCTCTTTCTTTAAAACTCTGTTCATTATAACACAACTTTCGTATATGTGTAAAAAAGACTTTTGCATTACTACAAAAGTCTTAAACATATAATATAATGATGCCGGGGTCAATAGCCCCCGACTTTGATACCTGCTAATGCTCCGCCTTCATAACCTGTACTGGAACTCCAAGAAGCACCACCCCACCAAGTATATTGCCAATGATAACAACAAGCATGCTCTTTATTACTGATGCTGTACCAATATTGCCAAGCAGCATATATCCTATAGAAAATGTACTCATATTGGCTATACAATGCTCAAACCCCGCAACTACGAAGGACATTATTATACAAAACATAATAATAAGCTTTCCGCTTTCACTCTTTAGCTTAGTTCCAACAAGCACCGCCATACATACAAGGAAGTTGCAAAGAATCCCTCGGAGTAGAAGCTCTGGTACACCTGCTGATATTTTTGAATATATAAAGCTATTGTAATAATCCACCATTATAGCGTGTGAAGCCTTACTATATACAAACATCGCTGATAATAAAAAAGCCCCAACAAAGTTTCCAACATAACTTACAACCCACACTTTAACCATATCCTTAACTGATACAGTTTTATTATACACCCCTACTGCCATAACGAAATTATTACCTGTAAATAACTCACCATTTAAGAATACTACAAGAACTATGGCAAGTGAGAATAAAAACGCCCCTAACAGCTTTCCAAACTGTGGATATGTAGAATACAGCACTGCTGCACTTACATTGGATAATATAGTCGCAACAACTATATAAAATCCCGCCATAACTGCCCTCATAAAGTACTTTCCAAAGTGGTTGTTGCAAAGCTCTGCCTTATTCTTAGCCGCTTCTGCCACTTTCGCAACATCTGTTAATAACATAATATACTTTCCTTTTCTTTCATCATCTTTTATCTTTTTGTCCGTGTCATATTGTATACAGCATACATGACACAGCTTAAAAGGATAGCATAATAACTTATAATTTTCTAGATATATAATGTATTTTTGAAAGTACTTTCCATAAAATATGCTCATTAATATATAAGCTGCTATTTTACTCCTCTATTATAACAACTTCCGCAGTAAACCTGTCCTTTTCTCTTTTTACCATCATACTTCCATTATATTTCTGGACTATGCGATATACATTCTTAAGACCATATCCGTGATTTTTCTTATCTTTTTTTGCCGTTGTAATACTACTAAGTATTCTCCTGTTATGATATTCATATGTATCAGCTTCATTTATTCTGTTACAGTTGTTTGTAACAGTCAGCTTTAACATCCCCTTATTATAACGCATAGTAAGACTGATTAAATTATCATTAAAATTCTCTTTTTTTGTACAATCGCCATTATCAATACCATTACTATAACCACCATATTCATTATTAACAGTATGCTGGTTATTATAGTTATCAACTGCATTATCAAGAAGATTACCTATAATAATAACCATATCATAAGGCTCAAATTCCATATTTTCAGGTATTACAATATTATCCTCAAGTCTTATGCCAAGTTTACCCATAATACTTATCTTATTATTAATAACTGCATCTATCTCGAAATTACCCGTATTTATCTTATTGGATAACTCATACACATCCGCACGCATTGTTTCTATATATTCCTGAAGTTCTTTGGTTCTACCATTTTTAAGAAGGCTTTCTATAACATTTATATGGTTCTTCATATCGTGTCTTATAGCCCTCGTTCTTCTATCGGCTTCCTCTACCACAGTCATCTGTTCCGCATAAAATTCTTTCTGGTTATTAAGTATGTCATTTTCTATATCACGTATCTGCCTTCCTGACACTATCTCAATAGCCGCAGCAAGCACGATATACATACATATAACTATTATTACAAGCACATCATATTGTTTTGTAAAACACCTTATAACTATCATTATTCCCAGTGTATATATAGTAATCATAAATGTATAACCTATCACATATCTGTTGTACTCAGACATCATACTATACAGTCTATAACTGCTATATAAAAGCATTGTATACAGGCACATACCTATAAGTGATTTTTTATCATAGTACCATAACATTTCATTACTTCCTGCTGTTATAAGAAGCATAACAACTATAGCTGTGACAACTGATATTGTATATAGCTTTACAAGATATAAAAAATCTGCCTTATTATATTCAATATAACTATCTTTGGTATCGGCTGTTCCCACACTGCTTTTTGCACTCATTGCAAATGCAAATATAACAAATACTAATACATTGGCTGCAATCAGACACCATAATCCCTTATCAATAATTATTGCATTAGACAGTACAATCACACTTATAATATTAACAAGGATACATCTTACTGCCTTATATTCATAATCACATATTCTATGTACAATCAGATTAATAAACATTAACTGCATTGTAATTAATAAAACTACTGTTATTGCATACATATTTTATCTATCTCACCACGCCTGTTCCTGCTTACTGGTATTTCTTCCCCATTATCAATTATCACCTTTGACGCATATATCTTCCTGACATAATTATAATTAACAATATATGACTTATGCACTCTTATAAAATAATTATCCTTAAGGCTGTCATATATCCTGTCCATACTATCATAAAATGAGTCGTGTCCGCCATCAGCAAACTTAATTATTATCTTCCTGCCACTGCTCATAATATATCTTATATCTGACAGTAATACACGGTTTATTGATGAATTTTTTTCATATGTAAGAACATTATTAAATATTCCAAGCAAATGCACTGCCTTATTAAACACATTTACAAGGTCGTCATACTCAACCGGTTTGATCAGAAAGTCCAGCGGCTGTACCTTAAAAAGTTCCATTGCATATTGTCTTTCTGAAGATATATATATAATCTGTGATATATTATCATTCATAATTTTTCTTATATATACGCCTATATCAATCCCGCTTTTTTCGGGCATACATATATCAAGAATAACAATATCATAATGAACGCCACTGGCAAGCTCTGATATAAGCATTGGTCCATCTGAAAATGTATCTGTATTAATAACCATATTAAAAGAATTGGCGTATCTTATAATCAGTTTTTCTATATGCTCAACTATCTGTTTTTCATCATCACAGACTGCTATCCTCATATTATTCATATTTAATCCCCATTTCTGTGCTTCTTTTGACTGTCTTACATTTATGCAAAAACAGAACTTTTATAATATATCTTTTTGTTTCATATATATGTTACTTACCACATAAGAAATAATGGTAACTATTATAGCATATACGCATATAAATATAACATTATATCCTCCACTTAAGAAATAACTGTATCTTATAAGCATCAACCCATTACCCGGTATAAAAGATGAATCAACAAATATAGCTGCCACAGATAATGCGATTATACTTATATATCCTTCTATCTGTCCAATTACAACCGATATCATAAACTGTAATGTAATAAGCATAACTACCGACATAACCATACTAAATATTACTGCCATTACCGCAAAAAAATTGGTCATCCTATTATAATCATATCTCACAAGATATGCACTGTCATAGCTTGCAAAGCCTGTTTTTCCTCCTGAGATTACAGCCGCCACTAAAAGCAGCTCCATAATTATTATAATTCCGCCAATATACATACCGGAAAGCTTACCAGTAAGCCACACTCTCCTTGACTTTGAAAAACACAACACTACATAATCGTCCTTATCTCCCACATTAATCCCGACAATAAATGCACACATTATAACTATTGCAAGATATGTAACGGGAAGTTCAATCTTTTTATCTGCTGACACATTTTTATCTACAGGCTCAATTCCCTTAAATATATAAAGCATATAATCACCCATCTTTAACGGTTTACCCATATTTTCCTGATAATCTTCATATTCACTCTGCTGTTTTTTAATAGAAGCATTACTGCTGTAATAAGATGAATAACTTCCCTTATAATATACACATACCATTACACCAAGCAATAACGCTATTACATACACCGGTATACTTCTTATTACAACTCTTTTAATATAATATACATATGTATTTCGATATACTTTATCTGATATTATATTCATTGTATAACACCTCCATTAGTGCTTTTTGCATTTCTATATCCAGTCTTTTTTGCCTATAAGTATCTTTGCTGATATGATACATACAACTATGACAATCATCATCACCGATAAAGCAATCAGGCTTTCTGTAGTATCTGTATATATTTTATAAATAAAATACTGCGTTTCCCCATTTATATTAAATATATGTCTGACTGATAATAACACATTTATAATTATACTTATAACCAGTATATAGCTCTTTTTTCTGACTATTAAACTCACTATTATTCCAATTATGTATCTTAAAAACATACTGCATATAAGAATAGCGGCTATCCTTAACACTGTTAATGCTATATGATTATCTGTTTTTCCTGCAAACATATAATAGATACTATTAGGCATATTATAATTGCATAATCTTCCCGATGAATATTGTTCTTTCATTAATGTTCCTGTCAGAACACATACTACAAGTGAAATCATTCCATACAATAAGGACTCTGCTGCTCCGCTTCTTAATATTCTCCATAATATATTTTCACGTTCATTTAATCTCACAATTATATTGGGTGACAGAATATAATCCATATTGATAAGATAAATAATTAAAAATATCTGCGAAGCGGTTATAATATTAATATCAATGCAGACAGAATTAATATATATATCCATATATGAATACATACACATTCCCTGCTGCATATCACAATATTTTCGTGTATATATAACACCGCTGACTGATATAGCAATGATAAATACTAATTGTATAACATATATAATTTTATTTTTGGTACTGTATCCAATCATTTTTATCTACTCATCTCCTGCATACATGGATTATCCAGCTTACATTCTGTTACAATATTTTATTTATTTTATGTCATTGTCAAAATCCCAGACTTTGATGCCTACGAATTGTTTCGTGCTACGCACTCCCACAATTCTACCCAATATTCGCATATCGCGGGATTGTCATCCCACTTTTATGCTCATATTTGGGCGGGTCCCAAGGTCTTTCACCCACTTATGAGCAAGCTCATGTGGGATTAGACCTTTTGACCCTGGCATCTTTATTTTAATTTATCACATTACCATATCTTTATTTTTTACTATAAACGACATCACAACATTCGTTAATAATATAATTATCAGCATTATAAATATATGTTTAAGCCACACATTAATATTAAGTGCCTCCAGATAATAAGAATACGCTTTAACCTTTATTCCTAAAACATAAGCATACCTTCTAGACTTTGGAAATATTGCAGTTATCATACATAATATACTTAACAGCAAAGTCGAAACTAGTCTTTTTCCAGACAGCCAGTATATGACATCTGCTGCCATAACAACCATATACAACTGTAACATATTTATAAGCCACACTCTGATTATGACCCACACTATATTAATTGCAGGTATGAGTGTTTCCTGACCTGCCTGAATATCTGTACACTGACTTAACATTATTCCATAATATGTGTTAGTAAAAAATAAATCATCTGATACATTGGCATATATGTTTCCCTTATTCATAATATATGCCAGCACAAAAGACAGTATCATAGACCAAGTAAATGCAACAGAGCATATGATAAGTGACAGTTTCTGCTCATTAAACCACATTCCGGTTCTGCTTTTCTGTTTTATAACACATACATTTCTCATATATATGTCATAATGCATATGTAAAAATACCGAAATAATGACCGGAAGCAGTCCGAGATTAAGCATACTTGATGTACACCACACAACAATTCCATCAAGCGCACAGCTATATATACGGCTCATATTTTCCATCTGATTATATATCATATATGCTGAAACTATAATAGAAACCGATATTATAATATACATAATAAGTACTTCTCTTAACATTATGCCATATAAAGCAATCTGATTATTTTTCACATAAGCTTTTCGCATACACAACATCCCCTTTTTATTGTACTGGCAGTACTTTCATAACCTGATAATTACCAAGTTCTATACTTTGGATATAATAGTCAGTACTATAGTTATTGCATATATATACAAGTATGTACTTTCCAGTTTCGTAAGAATTAAGGCTGATATCTATATCTTTATCATATACTTTTTTATTTAAGGCGGCTGTATAATAATTATTTATATATTCCGGTGTTGTATTTATCCCCTGTTCAAGATTGAATAAATCAGACATTTCAAGATACAACTCTTTATCAGAAGTGTTTGTTATCTCAAGTTCAAGCTCTATGACACTATAATTATCCCTGGGATTATATAACACCTGATATTGTGTATCAGAAGCCTTTTCCTCTTTATAATATTGAATATTATATACATCCTCCTCATGCAGAATACCAAGCTGTCCAATCCTGTCACCCCACTCATCCCTTGTATAATCCGTTGCTGACAGTACCTTTACTGAATAGTCTTTTTTATATAGTGTGTCACTATTTTTAATTATCTTTATATCAGTACTGGGATATGTAATATTTACATAAGCAATTCTTATAGCCATAACAAGAATTACACCAATCATTAATCCAGCAGATATTTTATTAACTGATATTTTTTTATTTTTCATTCTTATAGCACAACCCCTCTGACTCTTATAAAAAACAGCATATTTACAATAAAAAGCCCTGCCAGTTGTATAATAAGTATATTAATATTATTTATATAAACATTATACATATTAGCTAACCCAAGTAATGACATATGTTTAAGTCCCAGACCAATCGTCAAAAATACATGTTCTGAAAAATATAGTATGAAAGGTGTCAATGTTACAGCAAACCAGTTATCTTCTATATATACACAAGTAAGGCATATACACGATAACAGTCCGAATTCCACAAATGTATATATAAGATAAATAATAACGTACAATAAAGGATAATTATAAAATACATTTTCAAAAACATTTCCCGTAACTACAGGATATAATCCCGTAGCACGGACAGGCGTTCCCCATGGAAGAAAGCACATAACTACCATAAGATTAAAAACTAATGGTATAACTGCTACAAGTCCTGCTGATATAAATGTTACTATATATCTTGACATATAATATTTTTTCTTTGTCATACGCACCATAAACTGATTAATAAGTCCACTCTTTTTTTCCTTTAAATATTCTGTAGCATATGGAATGACCGCCAGTATCGGTAATACTGCAATCCATACATTATAAAATGTACTTGATGCGCCATATCTTGGCATCCATATTTCTAGTGGCGTATCTACTTCATTCATCTTATTAATTATCATGGAAGCCATTTCGTCATTATGCATATACTTATACCAGTTAATAGCAATCGTAAATCCCGGAGTATCAATAAATGCAAGTACTGCCATAATGCATCCTAGAAGAATTACTATTACAAACTTCTTATTTATAATTGCTCTTTTTAATTCTATCTTTATTACATTTAACATATTTTCTCCTTATGCGTACAAACATATCGCATCATGATTAACTTATTTTTATTATATAATCTGTATTATATCTCTGTTTTTTATTATATAATTTTTTAATCACAAGTCTTTGTTCATGTTCTTTTTTAATCAGCCACACAGCATTATATGTAACACTTGTACCAGCATCTATGTATATTTCCCCTGTATCTTCATCTGTGACTATATTTTCTATCCTTTTTTCTCTTTCACTGATTATTTTTGATGTATAAAACAGCATATTTTCATCATATTGCCTATAAAGCATTTCCCCATAATTCTCATCCGGCAAATATAAAGATGTACTCCAGTCAATATTATATTCAAGGCTCATATCACTCAGGTTAACTATTCTTTTATGGGCGCCATCATTATATACAGTAATATTAACTATTATATATTCATACCCATCTGGTGCTATATTCCCATTATATTCACTCTGATAATTAACTTTATTTACCTGTCTTTCTTCAATTACATTCTCCACGCTTTCACCGACAACCTTTATACCGGGAGTTTCTACAGCCCTTACATATGAAACCTTTTCACCAATATCTTTTATAAAATATTCTTTAAATATATCATCACTTATAGCCTTCATTCCATCATATAACTCATCTGTATTTTCGCCGTTATACGAAGACGGTAATGTATACTTTTCTTCACCGGTAACATCTTTTCCACCATTATTTACTTTTATAATAATATTCACAATAAGTACAACTACACTAATAAACAGAATTATACTCAAGCCTATTTCTATCCTGTATTTTTTCATTTTACCAGCTCCATTTAATTCACATAAAAAGTCATATATGTTTTAACATTACAATACATTAATACGCTCTAAAATATCCCGTCTGCTCTGTCAAATCATCTTCGACACAATTAGCCCTTAATCCGGCATAATCATATCCCCATTCAACAACAAAATTACTAACACTTGCTACACCATCACCATCTATTCTATAAGTATATCCTCCAGAACAATCTGAACACCCCGAACCTGATGCATTATTAGCCCCCATTGCCTGATAATCCATTGAACCCGAACCTGAGTCCACTACTAATGCTATAGATTTTGTAGTTGATTTTTCCGCAAAATCTGTATAATCATAATCTTCACCATAATATCCATATGTACTAACTGTAAAATTTGTCTTACTGTTTGATGCAAATACAGCTGTGAGTCCAGAGGCTCCTAACATTGTAGCCAATGTTACACCAACTATAATATTTCTTATCTTCTTAACTTTAATCATAAAAACACCTCCGTTTATTAATTGTAACCATATATAACTTTTTATGTTACATAGAAAATAACATAAAAGGACAATAAGAAACGTACAATGTAAAAAATAACCGTTTTTTTGTAAAAAATGACATACCCCGAATATATCCCATCCGAACATATACTCAAAGTATGTCATTTTCACATTTTATATTTTATTGTATTTAATTTGCAAACACTTTTTTAATTCCAGCCTTTGAAACACAGACATATAACGCAGCAAATATCACAACTCCGCTTACTGTCTGGAATATAAGTCCCGGAAGAGCTACTAATGCAGCAGATATGCCATACAGGAATATCCTCACTAATGTATACGCACATATATGGAATATTGCCCCGACACCGACACCAATATATGGCATAATCTTATTATTCTTTCCAAGCTTAACCATAAATAAACCAATAATAAGTGCCCACATATTCTTTATGACAATCGTAGGAAGCACCCACACAGTATAACCGCCTATAAGGTCTGCAAAACCTGCTCCGATAGCACCTGCAAATGCGCCTTTTTTATAACCAAGCATAAACACTGTAAGAAGCATAAAACCATCACCAAAATGATTATATCCGAACGGCGAAGGAATTTTAAAGAAAAATGTTCCTATAAATATAAGTGCCGCCATAAGACCTGTAAGTGTAATATCCTTTGTTTTCATTATCATAGTCCTCTTATCATCTAATTATAATCATACTCCGTACAGGATATATCCACTCATATTCCGCATATATCCTGCACACTTAATAGAGAATGTCTATAGCTACTTAAGATAGCTAATTGTCAATTATACATATATCTGGATATATTAAAATATTCAATACACCGATAATATATAATGCCAACTGGCATTGTCAGTAATGTCAGTTGGCATATATACCTGATATTCAGTTGCACTTTGTTACATAGCTGTCATTATTTTTTACTCGAGATATATAATTATAGCTATTTCAAACTGTCCGTTTTCATATTCTTCAATCATTGAGCCATCATATTTATCAACAATTCTTTTTATATTATTCAAACCATATCCATGATTATCCTTATCGCCTTTCTTACTTATAATATGTCCATCTTCTTTCTTTATACCGCCATCATATAGGTTAGACATAGAAATATGTATCATTCCCGCAGTATATTTAATATTCAGACTTACTTTTGAATTATCTATTGCATTTTCTAAAGCATTATCAAGCAGATTACCAAGTATAATATTCACATCATATATATTTATTTTTAGATTTTCCGGTATTACAACCGATACAACTAACTCAAGACCTTTATTCATATATTTTTCAGCATAAAAATTCAAAATTCCGTCAAATGCTTCATTACCTGTATTATATATATTCTGCGCACTTATAATCTCATCACTCATCTGCTGCAAATAATCTTTTGCCTGCTGAACTTTATCTTTCATAAGCAAATCGTTTATCTCTCTTATATGATGTTTCATATCATGCTTTATTGTTCTAATTTTCCTATTATTCTCAATATCACTTCTTATCTGCTGTTCATATATATTCATCTGTTGTTTTAATTCAAGATTTTCCCTTTCATATAAAAAACGGTCAAGCATGGACATATAAAAAATGTACAGCATAAAATTAAATACTAATATAATAATACTGATTGTCAGTACTGCACTCCTTGAAACCACCATGTTCTTATACACAACATACAATACCGCAATACTTAATAATGCTGAAAATAATAACAAATACCATTGTCCTGACAAGTCTATCCTGCCTTTTCCTCTGAAGACATTTTTAATGCCAAGCACAACTATATAAAAAAACAGAACCGAAATAAAAGAACTGACAATATCATAATTATTGGCATCAGGTACCTCATATAATAAAAATGACGCTAATAAATCTATCACAAACATAAAAGCATAAAGCATTATACTTAATAGCAGTTTTTTCTGAAACTTTCCTATAAAACCAAAAGCCAAAAATATTATTCCCACAATAGTAACTATTAAATTAATCAGAACATTATGAAAAATAAGATAACATGATAATGTAACACTATATGTAATAACCCCATTTATAATATTGTGTCTTGCAGAAGACACTTTTAAAAATATTTTTAAATATTCTAAAATGATAAATATTCTAACCAGTTCAGTAACACCAGATACAATAACATCATCTAATTGCATCATCCGTTACCTCCATGCTTATTATATTCTATCATTTTTATATTAAAAGCATCCTTATACTTTCTTCCAATATTAATACAAGTTCCATTGTCCATTATACAAGAATTTTTTTTGCATATTTTTACATGTCTTATATTAATTACGAATGACTGGGCAGCCATAGCATAACTAAATGGAAGCTTATCTATAAGTTCTTTTAACTTTCCCACAAACATTTTCTCTGTTCCATCACTGCATATTATCTTTATATGTTTTCTGTCACTTTCAAAATATACAATATCTCCATAATGAATTTTATTCTTTATTCTATTATATTCATATACAAAAAATCTATTATCCTGTTCATCCAGTTCCAACAATTTTGAAACATTCTTAATAACCTTCTCTTTATCAATAGGCTTAATTATGAAATCATATGGATGAATTTTAAATAATTCCATGGCATAATTAGTTTTAGAAGAAACATATATTATATGCATGTTATCGTTATTTATATCATTACGTATATATTCACCTACATATATTCCATTATAATCCGGCATTTCTATATCAAGAAATAATATGTCCACGTCCACTTTTGCCGGAATATCTCTCATGAAATCTTCTGCGCAATTCCATACATTTAACTGTACATTCAGACCTGCTATCTTAAAATAGTCCATTATAATACTTTCTAATTCTGAACATGTTGAATTCTCATCATCACATATACCTATCTGATAAATCATTCTTTTCTATCCCCTGATTTCATTTTCAATAAAGCCGGCTAATACTAGAATTGCAACAATCGTCATTGAAATTACAATTATTCCACTCCAATACTCATTAGCTTTAATTAATAATATCACAAATATTAATACTTCACTACTTAAAAAAAATCTAACTTTTTTGCGAAGATATTTTCTTTCTGACCTTGTTAATTCATTATTAATATTATCAACAGGCGATAACAAAAATATTATAAAGACTGAAATAACACACATCATTATCTGAATACTATTATATACCGTATAATTCTGAATGATAATTAATCCCGATAAATATATAATACACGATAAAACAGCACACACTTTCTGGCTACTTGCATGATAGCCTCCAGCATATTGTCTTAACATAATAATTGATATCAGAAATACAATCCCCAAAGTCATTTTAAAAAATATCAAAAAATACTAATCGCTCTCTGCTTAACATATTGCCAAAAAATATTTAAGTCTTTGTTTTCATATTTAAGAAATATAAGAGATATAAGTTTTAAAAGCAGCAGTCCGATTACCACACCAATACTGTTAAAGATAACATCATTTATATCTATTATTCTTATAGAAAAACCGCCTTGCACCAAGGCTTCCACGAGCTGTAACATTTCTATTAATATTGAAAAACATACTCCAGAAGCGAACAATCCTCTCTTTGATTTAAACTTATATATAAATTGTACTCCAATTCCATAAGGAATAGTCATTAATATATTTAAAACACTTGTTTTATTTAAACAGTTTTTAAACGGAATAATATTTACTGAGGCAGCTAAATTATTCGGAAAACTAATTCCTATGTAGAATGGAAATAATGTTAATTTTATTACATTTGCAAGATATACAAATGCAATAAAAGAAAAAATAATCCATATTATATCTCTATTCTTAATATACACAATTATATCAACAATAATATATATTACAAATAATATAGCAATAGTTAATAAATCAAAATCAAAAATCATTTATAGCTCCATTAATTATAAATTTTTCCACTTCCGGCAATATCATACCCATCGTCATTAACTTTAAAAATCTGCAAATAATAATTTCCTGAATTTTCTTCCTTCGTAATGATAGAAACCTATCCTTATGATTTCTTCTTTATTATATTAACATAACTATGCATTTTTATTTCATATCAGGTATAACTTACATACAAAAAGGTATAATTTACATTTAAAATAAAAATGTTCTTAATGCCTATATTTCTGACATCAAGAACATTCTTAGTTTATCTTTAATTATTCGTAACCCCCTCTACAATACATACGCATACGTATTAACCTGCAATTCCATATATCATCTCGCTTATACTGGATTTTGGAGATACAGTTTTTTTTACATAATTATCAGTCATTGTACAATATCAGATACAATTTACATATAAAAAGATAGCTTCTATATCTTAATTCCGACATAAAAGCTATCCTTCTTAAATCATATATTATAATTATTCAATTTTATACCGCAAGAGTTTTTTCTAATAATGCATTTGTGCTTAATGAATAGGCAGAACAGCAACATACTTAAACATCATAACAAAGTGGCATATACTTCCTGCCATAACAAAAAGATGAAATATCTCATGTGAACCAAAGTACTTATGACTAGCATTAAATGCCTTTAGCTTAAGCGCATATATAACTCCGCCTATAGTGTATATAATTCCTCCTGCAAGAAGCCATATAAAAGCTGCTTTTGGAAGTGCATTGATAATCTGTGTAAATGATAAAACACATGCCCAGCCCATGATTATATAAAGTGATGATGATATCCATCTTGGGCATGTAACCCAGCACAGCTTAAATATTATGCCTATAACTGCTATTCCCCATACAAGCGCAAGAAGTGCATAACCTGTAGTGTTATGAAGCACAACAAGGCACACAGGTGTATATGAACCTGCAATCATAACTGATATCATACAGTGGTCGAGTTTTTTAAGAATTCTGTTAATCTTTGGTGTTGCATCAACTGTATGATAAGTTGTGCTTGCCGCATATAGAAGAATCATAGTTCCTATAAATATAGACAAAGATATAACATGTATCATATCCGGTGCTGACAATGCCTTTATGATAAGCGGCGTTGCAGCAAAAAGTGCCATAATCATCGCAATAAAATGTGTAATAGCACTTCCCGGTTCTTTAATCTTCATATGTGAAACATTTTCCTTAAGCTTTTCCATAATAATCCTCCATTCTTGCGTGTGAAAAATCTTATTTTTCACACTATCCTCCAATCCTTTTAAAGCAAATATAAAAGTTTGTTTTACTTTGCCATGTAGTTTTAATTACTACGTGTCATTATAATAGCACTATGTTTTTAAAAATGCAATACTACATATTCCAAAAAATATAAAAAAACACAGGCTTTGTTCTATCTATGTATGCATATCTGTGTATGCACGATAGATAAAACAAAGCCTGTGTTTTATTATTATGTATTAAACTTTATCCAGTTTTTTAATAATTATCTTTTTAGAAAATTACTTTATATATTTCTCTATTCTTTCTTTCATCTGCTCTTCGCCCATAATATGAACGATAGTCCATAGGTCAGGTGTGTTAGCACGTCCTGTTACGGCTATTCTTACAACCTCAGCTATATCAGATACATTGCCCTTGTAATTCTCTGGGTTGGCCTTGTAAGCCTTCATATCTGATGCAAAGCCATGCTCGTCAGCTATTTCCTTAAGCTTGTTAAACCATGCTGAATTATCATCGTTGTGGTCGTACTTTGAAAGATAAGTCTTTAATATATCGCTTACCATATCCTCATCAAGTCTGAACTCATCTTTTTCATCATTAGAAGCGCCATCAAAGAAATATGCAATAAGCTCAAATATCTGCTTTGCATACATAAAGTCTTTTCTTCTTCTCTTAGCACCAACACCCATATAAAGACGAAGAATCTGTAACATTTTTTCCTTATCTGCAAACCACATATCTACATTTTCAGGTGCATTTTCCTTAGCCCAGTCATATAAGAAATCATATAACTCATCTTCTGAAAGCTTAGATAACTCATTCTTACAAATGTTGTGTAACTTATCCTTATCAAAAAGTGCTCCGGACTGACTCATCTTATCTACAGAGAATGGGAATTCATTAATATCCTTATCAGGGAACTTCTCATGCCACTCCTCAAAGTTAGAGTTAAGAAGTGTAAGAAGATATACCTTCATAGTGTATGGATGATATCCATCCTTTCTATAATAATCAAGTGAAAGCTCTGGGTCCTTTCTCTTTGATAGCTTTCTCTTTCCGCCTGTTTCCTCATCAAACTTCATAAGATGCGCTGTATGTGCGTATGCTGGCATCTTAAAGCCAAGAAGGTGGAATAATTCATAGTGGATAGGAGCTGATGCAAGCCACTCACCACCACGTACAACAACAGTTGTTCTCATAAGATGGTCATCTATCGCATGTGCAAAATGATATGTTGGAATACCATCCTTCTTTAAAAGAACTATATCATGGATATTTTCTGGAAGCTTAATCTCTCCCTTTATTGCATCAACAAATGTAATCTCCTTATCAGGACTTCCCTGAGAACGAAGTCTAAGCACATATGGCTTTCCAGCTTTGATATTAGCCTCTATCTCCTCATATGAAAGATTACGGCAGGTTGCATACTCTCCATAATAGCCTGTAAGCACCTTTTTTTCTTCCTGCTCTGCTCTTACCTTATCAAGCTCTTCCTCTGTACAAAAGCATGGGTAAGCAAGTCCTCTTTCTACAAGGCTCTTGGCATATGAATGATATATTTCAACTCTCTGTCTCTGGAAGTAAGGTCCATACGCATTTCTTGGATCAGAATCATCAAAGCCTGCACCCTCATCGAATTCAATATTGAAATATCTTAATACATTGATGATAGTTTCAACTGCTCCGTCAACCTTTCTCTTCTCATCAGTATCTTCTATTCTAAGATAGAACACGCCCCCATTCCTATGTGCAATTCTTTCATCTGCAAGTGCACTATAAAGGTTACCAAGATGAATAAAGCCTGTTGGGCTTGGTGCCATACGTGTAACCTCTGCCTTATTTGGAAGCTTTCTATATGGAAACTTTTCCTCGTAATACTCTGGTGTATTAACCACCTCTGGAAACAATAACTCTGCTAACTTCTGGTTATCCATGTTTATCCTCATTTCTGCGCACGTTTTTCTTATATAGAGCTTGTGTCGTGTGCGCACAGACACAAATCCCGCGTGTGATAAATAATTTTCCACACTAATCTTGCGCTTGTACTGTTATCTATATTTAAACACAGTATTTTATTTTACACATTTTCTGTTGATTAATCAACCTTTTACCACTTATTTCTTATAACGTCACCCGATTCATATAATATTACAAGCAAGCTCATGTAGGTTTAGACCTTTTGACTCTGGTATCATATATTTAATATATTATATATAGCATAAGCCAGTCCATCATCATCATTAGACAGAGTGATATAATCTGCTGCTTCCTTTAACGCATCACACGCATTGCCCATAGCTACTCCTGCTCCTGCGAATTCTATCATGTCACAATCATTATCCGCATCACCAAATGCTGCTATATTCTTTCTATCAATACCAAGTCTGTCTGCCAGGAACCTGACCCCGGATTTCTTACCAGCATCCTTATATGAAATCTCAATAAGCTGTTTTACTGAACTAGTAATATATATATCTGGATCTTTTTCATATAATTCCTTGATTATCCTATTCTTTAATTCATCATCATCAAGCACAATATCTATACTGTCCAGTTCATGCTTATGCTCATATATAAAGCTTACTATATCCTCTTGAAGAGTTCTTGTACTTCTCACATATTCTATTGCCTTAGGTGTTGCACCAAACTTTACCGGATCCGCAATATACTCCTTAGATGCATATGCCTTTCCCCTTATAAATGCTTCGTATGTCACCGGATACCCAGCGGTATTCTTAATTATCCCAGCTACTGAAGATTCCTTAAGCACATATGAATTAAGACATCGCTTATCCTTTATCTTGTATACAGCCGCACCATTGCTTGTTATCGCATATTCTATTCCAGGTATTGTAACAACCTCTGAAGGAAGCGTATCAAACGCCCTTCCACTTGCAATACACACATGTATTCCTTTACTTATAGCATATTCTACTGCCTGTCTGTTAGCCTTAGATATATGTCCATCCGACTTAAGCGTTGTTCTGTCAAGATCAAGTGCAATCAGCTTAACAGGCTCTTTATATATATTAGAATTCATTAATCCTCACTACTTTCCTGATAATCTGCCAAAGGCATACTTTATTATATAGTAAGCTGATTATTTTTCCAATTACTTTTATGTAGAATAAATGTAGAATTTGCAATAAAACTAATATAAAAAGGACCACCGCAAAAAGAATATTCACATAATACATAGAATTGTAAACTTAATTCTAAATATATAATATGCAAATAATTCTTATTGCGATAGTCCTTTATCTATGCCTTCTTACTCCAGAAATCAACTGGCTCATATTCCTGAAGCTTTGCAAGAAACCCTAACCTTTCAAGCTCCTCCTGAATAATATCCAATGTACTCTCATCCTGTGCAGCTATTGTATGATAATGGTATCCTGAGGTTACATTCATAAGAAGTGTTGAACTTCCATTATTGATTTCTTCCATATATGCCTTTATATCACGTCTTGAATGAATATTAAGCTCCGCCTTAACCACACCATATACCTTATGATATACGAAAACATCCTTAACCCATCCGCCCATATCCACTATGGCATTAAGTTCCTTCTCTACATCTGCATTGGTATGCTTAACCTTGACTATTCTTGTATATTCCTTATTTCCTCTTATAACATAACCTCTGTTAGTTGAATATACATCATAAGATGCGGCTCTTATAAGTGCTATGTCCTGCACAATAACCTGACGGCTTACATTAAACTGATTAGCGAGTGCAACACCTGATACAGGTGTATCACTTCTGCTAAGAATATCTATTATTTTTTCTCGTCTTAACTGTCCATTCATAACCTGGCTTCACCCCTGCATTTACTTTACTTATATTAATTCTAACACTTATCGTTGTAGACAGCAAGCCCTATGATCCGCTCTATGCTTTATGCTGTGAACAGCCTGAATCCTGCTATATAGCACATATAACATTAGTCAACCGGATGAAGATTCTTAAGCGAAATATCCATTATAGGAGCTGAATGTGTAAGTGCACCACTTGATACATAATTAACTGAAAGCCCTGACAGCTTGGCAAGATTCTCTTTGGTCATATTACCTGACACCTCTACCTCTGCCTTGCCATCTATTATTCTCATAGCCTCAGCCATAGTATCATGGTCCATATTATCAAGCATGATTATATCAGCGCCTGCTTCTACTGCATCCTTAACCATATCAAGTGTTTCAACTTCAACCTCTATCTTTCTTACAAATGGAGCATACTCCTTAGCAAGATTTATTGCCTCTTTAACTCCGCCTGCTGCACCTATATGGTTGTCCTTAAGAAGTACACCATCTGTAAGGTTATATCTATGATTATTACCACCACCGACTTTAACTGCATACTTTTCAAAAAGTCTGTTGTTAGGTGTTGTCTTTCTTGTGTCAAGAAGCTTAATTCCTGTACCCTCAAGCAGCTTTACTACCTCACTTGTATAAGTAGCTATACCACTCATTCTCTGAAGATAGTTAAGAGCTGTCCTTTCGCCACATAAAAGAACCTTAATATCTCCCCTTACAACTGCAAGAAGCTGTCCTTTCTTTACTCTATCTCCATCAGCCGCCTTAAGTTCAACCTCTGTATTCTCATCTAATAATGTAAACACTCTTTCAAATATCTGAAGTCCGCATATAACTCCATCCTGCTTACATATAAGATTCACCTCTCCCTTTCTAGGTACAGGCATAACGCTGTTAGTTGAAACATCCTCACTTGTAATATCCTCTCTTAATGCACTTAATATTAATGGGTCTGCATTTAGTCTTAACGTAACCTGATCAAACATTTTATAATCTCCTCGCTGTATATATTAATAATAAAATTTTATTTCATAATAATCCGTATGATTTATAAATATGTATTATACACCATATTATAATTATCCCAAACTTCTGATCATGCTGTCTTCATAGCTGCATCAGCTTCGTCTATTTTCTTTCTTACAAGCCCGCTGTAGTACTTATCCAGCTTTTCTTCATTCTGATATTGATTTATATCTGTATTTTTAACATATTCATCGGCAGCAGCATCTAATATATCAGAAAGTTCATGCTCTGTCATATTATGTGCTGCTCTCTTTGCAAACACAAAGCTTTCAAGAAGCGAATTACTTGCAAGTCTGTTTCTTCCATGAACACCATTACATGCTGTTTCACCAACTGCATATAGTCTGTCCATAGAGGTCTTACTTTCGTAGTCTACCTTTATTCCTCCCATAAAGTAATGCTGTGCCGGAACTACTGGTATACACTCCTTAGTAACGTCATACCCCTGTTCTAAGCAATGCTGTACTATATTTGGAAAATGTGTCTTTAGCTCTTCTTCTGGAATTGTACGAAGATCCTCCCACACATAATCTGTCCCATCCTTTTTCATCTGCTCATATATAGCCTTTGTAAGCAGATCTCTTGGAAGAAGCTCATTCACAAAACGATTTCCATTCTTATCATACAGCTTTGCGCCCTCACCTCTTACTGACTCAGATATAAGAAAGCTTCTGTCTTTATCATTCTTTGAATAAAATGTAGTAGGATGTATCTGAACATAATTAATATCCTTTATTGCAACATTATGCTTAATAGCAGCTGCAACTGCATCTCCTGTAAGGTGTCTGAAATTCGTTGAATGACGATATAAGCCTCCTATGCCTCCAGCTGCAAGTACTGTTACATCTGCCTTAACATTTACAATACTGCCATCCTCAAGTCTGATTACAGCACCAAGACATTCATTATCCCTGGATATTATATCTAACATACGCGTATTTTCAAGCAGAACAACATTAGGAAGTTCTCTTACTCTGTCAAGTAAATGACTTGTTATCTCTTTTCCTGTTACATCCTCGTGAAATATGATTCTGTTACTGCTGTGGGCACCTTCCCTTGTATATGAAAGATTACCATTCTCATCCTTCTTAAAGTCTGCTCCTGCAGCTATTAAATCCTTTACAACATCTCTTGATGAACGAATCATTATCTCTACCGATTTCTTATCATTCTCATAATGCCCTGCTTTCATGGTATCTTCAAAATAATTATCATAGTCGGCATCATCCTTTAACATACACATGCCACCCTGTGCAAGAAATGAGTCACTGCTTTCAGCATCTGACTTTGTTATCATAAGTATTTTCTTATCTCTTGGAAGATTAAGGGCAAGATAAAGTCCTGAACATCCACAACCTACTATTAATACATCTGTTTTCATACTTTTCACTTTATTCTCCATTCTGCCATGTTTTCCATATACTAAATCTGATTTCATGACTATGATTATCCGGCAATACTTCTGTTTTTATTTTGCTGCAAGCTCAAGCATCTTGTTAAGAGGCTTCATGGCATAATCCGCAAGCTCTTTATCTACAAACACCTCATTAGTATCATTTTCAAGAACATCTAAAACCTTTTCTAATGTTACCTTCTTCATATTAACGCAGACCTGGTCAGGCTTAACTGTGTAAAGTTTCTTATCAGGTGCTTTCTTTCTTATTTCATTGAACACACCATCAACTGTTCCTATTATGAATTCATCTGCCTCTGTATCCACTACATAATCTATTATTCCTGATGTACTTCCAACATAATCTGCAAGCTCTAACACATCCTCTGTACACTCTGGATGTGCTGCGAACTTAGCCAATGGATGCTCTGCTTTCGCCTTTTCTACCATCTCCTTAGTAATAACTACATGTCTTGGGCAGCAGCCATTATTGAATATAAAATTCTTATCCGGACATTGCTTTGCCACAAAATGTCCTAGATTCCTGTCTGGAATAAAAAATATATTCTTGTTAGGCAGATTCTTTACTATCTCAACTGCATTAGATGATGTAACACATACGTCAGAATATTTCTTCAGTTCTGCTGTTGAGTTAATATAACAGACAACCGCAAGGTCATCATACTCCTCACGAAGCTTAAGTATTTCTTCCTTGTCAGCCATATGTGCCATAGGACAGTCCGCATTCATATCCGGCATAAACACCCTTTTATCCGGATTAAGTATCTTGGCACTTTCCCCCATGAACTCAACACCTGCAAATATAATTCTGTCCTGATCAACCTTTGTAGCCACCTTGCTTAAATAAAATGAATCGCCAATATAATCAGCTATATCCTGTACATCCTCATCTACATAATAATGTGCAAGAATAACTGCATTTTTTTCTTTCTTTAACTTTTCGATATCACTTACTATAGACATATGTATCTCCTTTTTCGATAAATTCCTGTTGTTTATCAAAGTGCTTTTTTTAATGTTCATGATGTATGCCTCAATTAACAACACATTTAAGATTTGAAATTTCATTTACAAATTTTACAAAGTATACTACATAACTTTACATGTGACAAGACAGTTGTAAATATTTTCTGTAAAAATACAATATCAGAATATGTCAAAATAAAATGTAGACATTTTAAGAGTATTTTAAAAGATTTTCTATGTAAAAGAGTGGATATGCCTGTAAAACTGCACTTTTACAGCTATAACAGCTTTCACAAACAGCTCAAAAAATGCCAATATTTTCACTAAAAATGTCTACATTTTTATTTTGATAAGTAATTTGGATTCAGGTTATTGACTTATAATCTATGGTAGACTGTTTAAACGCTCTTGCTTCTTCCAATGTTACATCATTAGGAAGACCTTTCGTAAAAATATATAATATTTTTCTATTTGTAAACAAATCGCACGATTTTATCAATACAATAAAACCGTGCGATTATTATTTAAAATTTATTTAACCTAATTTACAAATATTTTTTACAGCCAATAAAATGTCTTATCCCCACACCTTTTTGGCAATTTTCTTAACAAGTCTTAACTTAGCCCACTGCTCTTCTTCTGTAAGCTTGTTTCCTATCTCACAGGATGCAAAGCCACACTGTGGACTTAAGCACAATCTGTCAAGTGGTATATACTTTGCAGCTTCGTTTATTCTGTCAATAATAACCTGCTCATCCTCTAACTCTGGAGACTTTGTTGTTATAAGTCCTAATACGACCTTCTTATCACCTGTAACATTCTTAAGTGGCTCAAAGCCTCCTGAACGCTCATCATCGTACTCCAGATAATATGCGTTAACATTCTCCTTAGCAAAAAGTGTAGCGGCAACCCCCGTATACGCACCGCTGCTTGCATATGTCGAATGGAAATTACCACGGCATACGTGGGTGTTAATCACCAAATCCTCTGGTTTTCCTTCTATTGACTTATTATTGATATCAAGAAGTGTATTCTTAATCTTTTCAAGTCCCACTGGTGTTGTCCCAAAGAATTTACATGCAGATGGATCTACCACCATTCCCCATGAACAATCATCAAACTGAAGATTACGACAGCCTGCCGCATATACATCCTTTATGAATTCCTTATATCCGTTTGCTATATCCTCTGCCACCTGCTCAGGTGTATCATAGAACTTCTTAGTATTTCCCCAGGCAAAAGGCATAATCATCTGCTCTAAAAACTGCGCTGGTGCTGGTATTGTAAGCTTTGCGACCGTATCCTCATCCTCAAACTGCTGCACGAACTTAAAATGTTCTATAAATGGATGTGTCTTATACACAATCTTTCCTGTAAGATATGTATCATCTATCATAGCAGCTTCTCCGTGGAATGGAAGACCTGTTTCTGTCTTGGAATGGCCTACTCCATCAAATGCCCACATAAAATCAAGATGCCATGTGGCTCTTCTGAACTCTCCATCTGTTATTGCATGAAGTCCAACTTCCTTTTCTTTCTTTATAAGCTCTGTTATCGCCTCATCCTCAACACTTTTTAACTCTTCTGCTGTAATACTGCCAGCCTCATAATCTCTTCTTGCTTTCTTTAAGCTTTCTGGTCTTAAGAAGCTTCCTACGTGATCAAACTTAAATGGTGTACTTGCCATATTATCCAACTCCTGCCTTTCCTTTATCTTGTATATTGTGATTCTTTTTACTAAATATAACTTTATATATTGTCTGAATCTGCAATAGTTTTTCGTTGGACTTAATATAACATCTGACTTACACCTTGTATAATACATAAACTTTTATGTTTGCCATAGTTTAAAACTATGGCAAAACACACCTCTTCAACGCCTCCACATATATCTCCCCTAATCGACTAAGGGATATATTCCTATGCGTGATATATCCAATATGCATCCCACCTTCTCCTTCAAGTGGTACTGCTATTATATCTTTTCCATTAAGTTCTTCATCTATAACACCGCTGCATACTGTAAAACCGTTTAGTCCAATCAACAGGTTAAAAAGAGTAGCCCTGTCACGGACTCTTATATTCTTTTTCTTTTCTTCAACTGAAAATATTTCCTCAGAATAATAAAATGAATTATGCTCTCCCTGTTCAAATGAAAGATACGGATAATCCTGCAGCTCATTCATTGTAACCTTATTTCTATCTGCCAGTGGATGTTTACGGCTAATGAATACATGTGGCTCTGCCTGCATAAGCTCGTGAAATACAAGCTTGTGCGACTTAATCTCCTTTTCAAGAACAACTCTGTTGAAATCATTCATATAAAGCACGCCTATCTCACTTTTCATCATAGCAACATCCTCAATAATCTCATAAGTCTGTGTTTCCCTCAGACTAAAATCATATTCATCATGTCCGTATTTTTCAATAAGGTCAACAAAGGCATTGACAGCAAAGGAATAATGCTGCGTGGATACACAGAATTCCTGCTTTCCGCCATTTCCTCCCTTATATCTGTCCTCTAAAAGTGTGGCTTGTTCTAATACCTGCCTTGCATAACCTAAGAAATCCTCTCCATCCTTTGAAATATGTATTCCTTTATTGGTCCTGTCAAATATTGTTATATTCATCTCTTTTTCAAGCTCGTGAATTGCATTCGTAAGACTTGGCTGAGAAATAAAAAGCCTTGAAGCTGCCTCAGTTATTGTGCCGGTTTCTGCTACCATTATTATATATTTTAATTGTTGTAATGTCATATTAACCACCATTTCCAAATAATTTACCTTGATGCTTTTTCACATACCTGCATTGCCTCATCCAAATTATTACTTAAGTACCGAAAAATAATCTTTATAATTAAACTGCGTAACTATGCTGTTATTATCATGTCACAGCTTTCACGTATTTTGCAAGTATCAAAATACTTTTCTTCTCTTGGAATCCACACACTCTTAAAAGCTTCCAGATTCGCAGGATTACGTGCTTTTAACCGTTCTATTTGCAATTCCTTGGAAACATCCATAAAAACACATAGTTTATAAAAGCTCCTAAGCTTAGGATGGCAGCTATATGAACCTTCTATAACCGTTATCACATTACTATTTATCTTCTGTGTCCTCATGTATCTGTCATTATGGCAATCATAAGGTCTGTAAACTGCATTTATTCCTTCTGTCAGGGGAATAAGGATTTCATCTGTCAATCTTTGAAAGTCTATATTACCACCTGGCTGTTTCATTACAGCTTCCGTTCTTTTCTGCATTGGAAGATAAAAATCATCAATATGTATCACATTACATTCATATTCCTTTTTCAGGCGTTCTGCAAATGTAGTCTTTCCTGCTGCACAGCGTCCATCTATTGCCATAATAAACGGCTGCTTAGATGATATTTCTTTTAATAACACACATAAATCCTCATATTTATTCATATATAATCCTCATAATATCATATGTTACTTTTCTTTTGCGCTCATTACATCATAATTTTTTCCTATAATACATATATGAGTAAACTGCTGGAAGAATACAAGGAATAATAGCTGCTGCAATGATTATCCATATATTTTTAAGTGGTGATGTAATTATTAGTACTATTCCTCCGATTACCATACATTTTCCGCCAAATCTATGCGTATTGAACCAGTTATCTGCATCGTTTAATGCCCATGAAACACGAAAACCTATCGTATAGTTCTGCTTAATCTTAGGTATAAAATTACCTAATATAATATATAAGACTCCAATAAGAAGTGAACTAAAGAATCCCATATCCAACTGATATCCAAGATTGTATCCATAAACAGTAGTACAGACAGCAATAGATGTTAATGGACATATCCACATAACTATTGAACGCATTTTGCCATTAATATTTTTTGCCTTTGGATCTATAGAGACTGAAATTATGCATATCAGGTGTGCAGCTGATAATATAGCTGGAAGTCCAATAACTGCAAAACCTTTAGATGAATAACCATCTGGCTGGTTATTAGCTCCCCAATGTGTTACGACCGTATCTGGTAACTGATTCCATAACAATAATCCCATAATAATTGGAAGAAGTATTATTCCTAATGTAATTAACAGCATTTTTTTATTTTCTTTAATCATATTATTTTTCTCCTTTAAATTCACTAATCCATAGCATAAGCTCTTCAAGAACAGATGCATTAAGCTCATAATAAATAAACTTTCCTTCACGTTCGTCCCGAATTAGATCAGCCTCCTTTAATACCGATAAATGCCTTGAAATAGCCGCACCAGATACTGAAAAATGATCACTAATCTCTCCTGCCGATAAGCGCGAATGTTTAAGAAGCTTAAGTATCTCACGCCTTGTAGGATCTGCAAGTGCCTGAAGTGTATTCTGTAGTGCCAAATTAACACCTCCCTGCTTGATATTTAACATTTAACTTAAATGTTAAATATATTGTAAACACAACCTATAAATATGTCAAGTAAAAAAACAGCCAGACCAAAAACGGTCTGACTGCTGCTATGTATTCATAGCTTCCTTAATTTCAAACACCTTGTCAACCTCTTTCCACCCCTCACATCTTATAAACCTGTCATCAGGAAGTTCTTCACGTATATTCCACGGCCGGTTAAATACTGCAATCCTGCAGCCTTCAAAGTGCGAAACATGCCAAAAAGCAGCCGGCGAATCCTCCACTGCAAAGTCAAAAGACATTCCATATAGCTGCTCTAATGTCAGATTATAAACATAATCCTGCTTACAATTTTCACGCCCATATTTATCCACACAATATAAAGGCACTCTTTCAAGCTTGTGTTCATCAAGCCAGTGCCTTGATGGTTCATATGAATTAAATGGTCTTCCAGTAATAATAAAAACCTCATGTCCCATATCAACCCACTTATTAATCGTCTCTGATGCTCCTGGCGTTTCCTCATAATTCAGAAGATTATCCGGAAAATGTCCTGCTTTCATCAATTCTTCATACTGACTATCCGTTAAATCAAAGGTTTTCTTAAGATTGAAAAACTGCACCTCTCTATATGGCACATCTATGCCAAACATTTGCTTTGCAATTTTTGTGAAAGCAAGTGCAGTTTCACATAATACATCATCAAAATCTATATATATTCTCATCTATTATTTACTCCTGTTGTAGATATGAGCAAGCTCATTTGGGTTTAGACCTCTTGACCCTGATATCATTATATTACTATATTTTAAAAAATCCCTCAAGCAGACATAGTTGTTCTTTCTACTATCTGCTTAAGGGAAATATTAACTGGTATAACATATGTAAAATCTGTTTTTATTATGAACGGTGATGAAGCTCCTGTACAGTCCTGCTTATCTCTTCCCTGACCTTTTCATCCTCCTTAGGAATCTTGTTCAGCTTTTCAAGAAGATCTGCAGTGTTATGCTCACAACCGACTTTTCTTAATGACTCACATGCTGCAAACACAACATCCTCATCATTATCATCAACCAGCCTTAACAAAAGATCAACACTACTGTTATTATCATTAGTTCCTAGTTCCTTTGCAAGTGCAAGCTTTTCTTCCTTTGTGCCATGTACATAATCTGCCAGCACATAAAAATCATTTTTCTTTACAAGATGCTCTATCTTTTCACTAACTGTCTTTTTCTTAAATAACATATTCATTTCCTCGCTTTCATGCTAAAGGTTAAAAACCGCATACCTCAAAAACGATATGTAATAATTAGCCTCTTTCTTATAACTTATTATATTATCGCGCTTAAGATATGTAAAATGTATATTTTATATAACACTTATATAATATTTACATATACATTTTTTATGGTTATACTATATCTTGAATGAAGAATTGCATAAATTGCAGAACAATGGAGCAATCCTAAATCATGAAAGGACAATAATGCAATGACACTTGACTATTACAGAATATTTTATTATGTGGCCAGATATAAAAGCTTTTCAAAGGCTGCCCAGATTCTTGGCAACAACCAGCCTAATATAACAAGATATATCAATCTTCTTGAACATGAACTTGGATGCAGCTTATGTGTACGAACTCACAAAGGAATATCACTGACTCCTGAAGGCCAATTATTATACGAACACGTTGAAGCTGCCATGTATCAGCTAAAGAATGCACAGGATGCCCTTAAGAAAAAACAGAGCCTTGAAAGCGGAACTATAACTATCGGAGTTAGTGACACTGCACTCAGACTTTATCTCTCAGATAGACTAGAAAATTTTCTTTCTCTATATCCTAATGTAAGGATTAAACTCACTAACAATTTCACCTCTCAGGCCATAACCGCTCTTGAAAATGGATTTGTTGACTTCTGCATTATCACTACACCATTTTCAATAGACAAAACATTTACGCAGAATACTTTATACTCATTTGAGGAAATATTAATAGGTGGGAAAAAATATGCCAACCTTTCAGAGAATATACTTGACATTAATGATTTAAGTTCTTATCCTTATATATCATTAAACGAAGCCTCTGGTTCATATTCACTATATTCAGAATATTTTTATAATAATCATCTGCAATTTGAACCTGAGATGCTTGTATATTCAACTGACCAGATTATCCCTCTTATCCGTGCCAATCTGGGACTTGCCTTCTATCCAAAAGAGCTTGCTGCTGATGAGCTTAACAAAGGAAACATCTATAACATAAAGCTAAATGAACCTGTACCACAAAGGCAGGTGTGCCTTATACAGAACCCTAAAAGAATTCAGAGCATTGCTGTAAAACGCTTTATAGATATATTGCTGCAGTAAGGCAGTGTTTTTATAATCCCATGGGTTATATTACTTGCAGTTACAATCCATGGGAAGCCTTCTGATAGTCTGTAAGCTTTTCATACATCTGCTTTATATATCCATCCTCTTTAGAATTCACAAACACTGTTTTATTGCTGCTTTTTATCATAAGCACCGGAGAATAGCCATCCCATATAAAAAGCATACATTTACCATATGTCCTGCCCTTATAATTACCTATATCATATTCGTTAGTAGAGCCTCCATTAGTTCTTGTAAAGTTATCCTTAGGCATCTCATTAAAAAGCTGCACTTCCTGTATGTCATTTATATTTATACTACATTTATAACCTCCTCCTGCTGCCATAAATGTATCATCTGCTATATAAACATTCATCTTTACATGTATAAATGGAACAAGTACCGCAACAGTAAATATGCATGAAGCTGTTATAACAACAGTAAGTATTCCTACAAGAATCTGTGCACCTCTGTTCGCATAGTTAAATGCATAATTCATATCATACATTCTGTTCTTTATAAGCATATGTCTATCATTAGGATTGTAATAAAATCCGTACTTCCAGTATTCATCATCATCTACATACAACGGTGTATCATCGGCTGTCAGTACCTCTGTTCTTTTTCTTCCTGCCACAACGAAAAACACTATCATAATTATACTTCCAGTAAAATTAACGATTGAATATACAATAATATCAGCTCCATACAAAATACCATGCAGCATATACTCTGTGGCAATATAACTAAATGCTATCGTATTAAACAGGCTCATCATTATAAGTCCAAGTGACACATATTTTTTATATATCTGGTTCATTGTTATATTAACATCGGAATTCTCACTATATACTGTGCGTTCTCTGGAATTAACATATATATTAAATATATACAATATAACTGCTACTACAATTGATACTATAAAATATATATTCATATCTCTGAATAACATATCTGAATGTCTCACAAGAACAACTGGTATATATATAACTGCTGTCAGTACTATAAGCATCCAGTGATACTTCATACTAACAGAGGTCTTTCCATTAGAAGCTGAAAGCCTTGTATCAATATATACTTTTTTCTGTTCCTCAATAAGCCAGCCATTTTTCATCTTAAGCTCATACATTTTCCTATGCCCGGCTATGACAATAAGCTGTATTCCTACGGTATATACGAATATCCACAATATATATATGAATATCGATATAATCATATTCACAACACATATACCACATATTACAATCGATAATACGATATTAATATTGTTAAATACATTAAACTGCTTTTTTGTCCTGCTCATCAAAGAAGTTACTTCTGCATCTTCTTTCTTCTCTGCTGGTATATGGACTCCCAGATACATACCAGCCTTATATTCAAAGCTTGACACCATCGTTAATCTCATAATCATTATTATAAATAAATTGGTTACAAAAAACATAACTGCCATAAATATTTCCATATATGCTCCAATCCGCAGCGAAGGAGGATGTTAACCTTTATAGCCGCTGCTTTTTCTTTTACACTCATTATATTATAATTTACTCAGTTATAACTTGCTTCTCTTCTACACATTTCATCTTAGAATATATCTTGTCACACATATTAAGAAAATCTTTTTTATCCATACCTGTTATACTTGCTTCTGCTGACAATAGCTCAAGTTCTGCTTCCAACTTTTCCCGGAACACAATATCCATATCAATATTCTTAGCAACAACAGCACCATGTCTTCTGTCTATATTTATATAGCCTTCTGTCTTTAATATCTGATATGTCTTATTGACTGTCATTGTATTAACGCCTGCATCTTCTGCTAACTGCCTTACTGTTGGAAGACTTTCACCAGGCTTTAACTCACCATGTCCTATTCCCATAACTATCTGGTTACGCAGCTGGACATATATTGGAATACTGCTGTTCATATCTAATTCGATAATCATAATGATTCACTCTTTCTTTTTATACTATATATTAAGTTTTGTCTTATTTGTATTATTTGTATTATTTATTATAATACAAATAATATAATTGTCAATAAATTATCACATTTATGTTTTCCAAATGTTTTCCAAATCCTGCTCACTCCTGCCTATCCATACGTCAATAGCATAAAAAGAAAGGCAAGTGTCTGCTTAGCAGCCGCCCACCTTTCTTTTGCATTCATTACTACTTATTTTACTTATCTTCCAGCCAGTTTATCTATAATATTTCTGGCTACATATACACCACTAGCTGAAGCATGTGAAAGTGAATGTGTTACACCACTTCCATCACCAATTATATATAATCCCTTGTATTTAGTTTCAAGATTATTATCAATCTCAACTTCCATATTATAAAACTTGACTTCCACACCATAAAGAAGTGTATCATCATTGGCAGTACCAGGTGCTATCTTATCAAGCGCGTATATCATCTCTATGATACCATCAAGAATACGTTTAGGAAGCACCAGGCTTAAGTCACCAGGTGTTGCCGCAAGAGTTGGCTTTACAAGTCCTTCCTCTATTCTCTTTTCAGTACTTCTTCTTCCTCTCATAAGGTCGCCGAATCTCTGCACAATAACTCCGCCACCAAGCATATTAGAAAGCCTTGCAATGCTTTCACCATATCCGTTACTATCCTTGAAAGGCTCTGAAAAATGCTTTGCAACAAGAAGTGCAAAGTTGGTATTCTCTGTCTGCTTCTCAGCTCCCTCATAGCTATGTCCGTTTACAGTTACTATTCCATTTGTGTTCTCATTAACAACGATTCCATTAGGATTCATACAGAAGGTACGAACAAGATCCTCGAACTTTTCTGTTCTGTATACAATCTTGCTTTCATATAACTCATCTGTAAGATGGGCAAATATAACTGCTGGAAGTTCAACACGTACACCAATATCTACACGATTAGACTTTGTTGGAATATCTAAAGCTTTACAGACATTTTCTATCCACTTGCTGCCGCTTCGTCCAACTGAAACGATACACTTGTCACAGTCCATATGCTCATCCTTATAGAATACCCTGTATCCACCATCTATGACCTCAATATTACTTACAGGTGTGTTAAAGTAAAAGTCAATATGTTCTTTCATTTCATCGTACATATTTTTAAGAACAATATAATTAATATCAGTTCCCAGATGTCTTACAGAAGCATCAAGTAACTTTAACTTGTTCTGCATACAAAGTGTCTTAAACTTAGTCCCGGCAGTTGAATACATATGTGTTTCTTCTCCACCATGTGAGGTATTAATAGTATCAACATACTTCATAAGCTCAATAGCCTCATCTTTTCCAATATACTCGTAAAGTGTTCCACCAAAATCATTCGTAATATTATATTTTCCATCGGAAAATGCTCCTGCTCCTCCAAAACCATTCATAATAGCACATGTTGGACACTTAATACACGATTTAATCTTCTTGCCATCTATAGGACACTTTCTTTTCTCTAAAGTATTTCCCTCCTCAAACACAGCCACCTTAAGCTTTGGTGACTTTTTCATAAGCTCATATGCTGAGAAAATCCCACCTGGACCTGCTCCTATTATAATTACATCATATTTATCACTCATACTATACCTCATTTCCACATAACTAAACTTTACAATATTAGCTGCAATTAATCTTTTTGCTCCTGTTTTTTTATGGCCTCATTAAGATTATTTTCTATCTTTTCAAGTGTAACACACATGCTTTTAAGCTCATCCTCTGATATATTCTTACAGAATACATCTTCTGCCATATTAAATAACTCCGACACCTTATCTGCCTTTATTTCTCCCTCCTTAGTAAGCTTTATCATCCACGAACGCCGGCACAGAGGATTACTTTCTCTTATTATAAGTCCCATATTCTCCAGTCTGTCAAGTGTTCTTGACATAGTAGTTACATCTATCAGGCAGACATCTGACAGCTCTCTTTGTGTCATCTGTCCACCTTTTTTTAATTCATATAATATTCTTGGCTGTCCCTGTCCTACTGTTAATCCCATATCTATAAAATAAGGTCTTAAAAGTCTTCTTCTTAGCATTTCCACATCAAAAAGATAATGCCTGACCTCTCCATATTTCATACTCTTCCTCATTTCTACGCTTATCCTTGTGCGCATCTACTGCCTGTTTGATAATCCATCAGCTTATAACCAGCCAAAAAATCTTAACTAAGCTCGAACTGTCCTGTATACAGCTGATAATATCTGCCTTTTTGTTCAAGCAGCTCATCATGACTTCCTCTTTCTATAATCTGTCCTTTTTCAAGCACCATTATAGCCTTTGAGTTTCTGACTGTAGATAATCTGTGTGCTATTACAAATACTGTTCTTCCCTCCATGATAGCATCCATGCCTTTTTCTATCAACCCTTCAGTTCTAGTATCAACTGAGCTTGTAGCCTCGTCAAGTATAAGCACTGGTGCCTTTGCTATCGCTGCCCTTGCTATGGCAAGAAGCTGCCTCTGTCCCTGTGATAAGTTGCTTCCATCAGAATAAAGCATGGTATTATATTCATCTGGAAGACGTCTTATGAATGAATCTGCATTGGCTATTAAAGCTGCATTTCTAACCTCTTCATCAGTTGCATCCAGTTTTCCATACCTTATATTATCAGCTATTGTTCCTGTAAACAAATGTGTATCCTGAATAACCATGGCAAGTGATTTTCTTAAGTCATCCTTCTTAATATCCTTTATGTCTATGCCATCATAAGTTATTGTGCCTGACTGTATATCATAGAATCTGTTTATAAGGTTAATGATTGTTGTCTTTCCAGCACCAGTCGAACCAACAAATGCTATTTTCTGGCCTGGCTTCGCATAAAGAGTGACGTCATTTAATATAGTTTTTCCTGGAACGTATCCAAACACAACATTTTTAAATCTTACGTCACCACGCAGCTCAACCAGACAAGCATCTGAATTCCAGTAAGTATTAAGCTCTGCTGGCACCTTCCATGCAAATACACCCGTATACCCACTACATTCTGTAAGACTTCCATCAGCATTCTTAACTGCGTTACAAAGTGTTACGCTGCCTTCATCAATCTCTGGTTTTTCATCCATCATATCAAATATACGTTCTGCACCTGAAAGTGCTGATAACAGAAAATTGACCTGCTGGGTAAACTGATTAAGCGGCATGGCACTCTGACGTACATATATAAGATATGATGACAGACTTCCAAGATCCATAAGTCCTTTAAGCGTAAATAAACCACCCACACATGCTGATATCGCATAATTAAGATATGACAGGCTTACAATAGTTGGAATCATCATTCCTGCAAAAGCAAGTGCATTGGTAGACTCTTTCCTGAAACTTTCATTCATCTCACAAAACTTCTCAAAATTCTTTTGTTCATGGTTGAACACCTTTTCAACCTTCTGTCCTGCCATCATCTCCTGTACAAAGCCATTAATCTTACCAAGCTCCTCCTGCTGCCTGTTAAAATATTTCTTGCTATGTTTACTGTTAAACTTAATAAAGAAAAACATGATAACAAGAAACACAATAACTATGACTGATAATCTTACACTTAAAACCATCATCATGATAAGAGTGCCAAAAAGCATTATAAAGCTCTGGATTATCATAGCGAAGCTGTTATTCATAGCTTCTTGTACAGTATCCACATCATTGGTAAATCTGCTCATAAGCTCACCATGTGTATGAGCGTCAAAATATTTTAAAGGAAGCTTCTGTACATGTGCAAAAAGATCATTTCTTATATCCTGTATAACCTTCTGAGATACCTTTACCATAATGCGGTTATAGCCAAATGTACACAAAGCCCCGCAGGCATACATAACACCCATGGCAATAACTGCCTTTAGAAGTCCTTCCATGTCTCCCGGTACTATAAAATGATTTACAACTGGTTTTACAAGATACGTGCCTGCCACATTCGCTCCTGCACTTATCAGCACAAGCAGTGCAACGAGCATAAACATCCATTTATAATGACCAAGGTAAACAAGCAGATGCTTTATAGCTTTCTTAGTATCCTTAGGTCGTTTATATCCAACATACTTTGCCATTATAAATCTGCTCCTTCCTTTTGTGATTCATATATTTCCTGATATATCTTATTGGTTCTTAATAATTCCTCGTGTGTTCCTATTGCATTTACACAACCCTTATCGAGTATAATTATCTGATCTGCATGCTTAACAGAAGATATCCTCTGTGCAATAACAAGCTTAGTCATATCCGGAAGCTTCTTTGCAAGTTCTTCCCTTATCCGGCCTTCAGTTGCTGTATCCACAGCACTTGTGGAATCATCGAGTATGAGTACCTTCGGTTTCTTTAATATAGCCCTTGCAATACATATACGCTGCTTCTGTCCACCAGAAACATTGACACCTCCTTGTCCCATCTCTGACTCATAGCCTGCCGGAAGCCTGTCTAAGAATTCATCTACACAGGCTATATGACAAGCTTCATCTATCTCTTCCTTCGTTGCATTTTCATTACCCCAGCGAAGGTTTGATATCAGAGAACCAGAAAACAAGGTATTCTTCTGCAGAACAACAGCAATAGCATCACGCAGATGTTTTACTGGATAATTCTTAACATCCACTCCATCTATACGCACCGTTCCCTTAGTGGCATCATATAGTCTTGGAATAAGCTGTACAAGAGTAGTCTTTGAAGAACCTGTCTGTCCTATGATACCTACTGTCTGTCCTGGCTTTATATGAAATGAAACATCTGAAAGTACGTATTCCTTTGCTTCATTTTTATACTTAAACCACACATGGTCGAACTCTATTTCACCATGCTTAACACTTATATCCTGCGAGTTTTCATCAGTAATGTCGATTTTTTCGTCAAGTACCTCGACTATTCTTGTGGCTGATGCTAAAGAACGTGTCATCATAAGGAATACATTTGACATCATCATAAGTGAATTAAGAATAAGCAGAACATAGCTTAAAAAGCTTGTCAGTTCTCCAATCTTAAGCTGTCCGTTATTAATAAGATGTCCACCAACAAAGAGAATCGCAATAATAGTTCCATACATAACGAACTGCATAGCTGGCATGTTAAGTACTGCTATTCCAAATGCCTTTTCAGATTCTGACTTAAGCTTAGCATTAACATCCTTAAACTTATCTACCTCATACTCTCCCCTGACATATGACTTTACAACCCTTACCGCTGTAAGATTCTCCTGTATACTACGATTAACAAGATCTATAGCATTCTGCATCTTTGCGTACAATGGTCTTACATTCATAATAATTATGATAAGCAAGACCGCAAGTATAGGAAGTGCCACAAAGAATACAAGGGCTAGTGTTCTGTTAATAGTAAATGCTATTGACGATGCAAATATAAGCATAACAGGGCTTCTTCCAAAAGGCCTCATACCAGTTGATACTGAATTCTGAATATTGGTAACATCACTTGTAAGACGTGTAACAAGCGACGATACCCTGAAATGATCTATATTAGAAAATGAATAAGACTGAAGCTTTTCATATTCTGCCTTTCTTATATTCGCGCCAAGTCCCTGTCCGGCAAGTGCCTGGAATCTGGCGCTCCCTATTCCAAGCACAAGTGCTATAAGCGCACATAAAGCCATCTCAAATCCTTTGACATATATATAATGAGTATCGCCATTGGCCACACCATTATCTATAAGGTCAGCCATGATCATAGGCACCAGAAGTTCAAGCATAGCCTCAACAGCTATACATATAAGTGCCAGATAAGCATATTTTTTATATTGCTTCATATAAGAAAAAATTCTTCTTAGCATTATTAGTCGTACCTCCGATTGTTGTATATACAACTATTGTAACATCAATTATTGCAATGTCAAGTTTACGATATCTGATTTGTTATATTAGGTTTGCAGCATCAGGTTTGTGATATCAATTTTTGAAATATCAAGTTGTAATATATTATTGACATCTGCATATAAAAATGATAAGGTATAGCCATAATGATTGTTAATTATTTATCAATCTTATTTTATTAGCATAGTTACATCTTGTAATGCTATACAATATACATTTTATTGTCATATGATTACTCATAAGATGTATATAATTATCTAAGAAAAGGGGAACTAATCATGAACAAAGAAAAAGCTTTAGTTGTCGATAACATTCAATCTCTTGAAGCGCTTATAAGCTCTGTAAAAGAGGCACAGCGCATCTTTTCGACATATTCACAGGAACAGGTTGACAAGATATTCACCGCTGCCGCCCTCGCTGCTAATAAGGCAAGAATACCTCTTGCCAAGATGGCTGTTAAAGAAACTGGCATGGGAATAGTTGAAGACAAGGTTATCAAGAATCACTATGCTGCAGAGTATATCTACAACGCATACCGTGATACTAAGACATGTGGTGTCATCGAAGAAGATAAAGCCTATGGCATTAAAAAAATCGCAGAACCTATCGGTGTTGTAGCTGCCGTTATTCCTACAACTAATCCAACATCTACCGCTATATTCAAGACTCTTATTTCATTAAAAACCCGTAATGGTATCATCATAAGTCCACACCCACGTGCTAAGGAAAGCACTATAGCTGCTGCTAAGGTTGTACTTGAGGCTGCTGTTGCTGCCGGTGCTCCAGAAGGCATAATCGGCTGGGTTGATGTTCCAAGCCTTGAACTTACCAACACTCTTATGAAAGAAGCTGACATAATACTTGCAACTGGTGGTCCTGGTATGGTTAAGGCAGCTTATTCATCTGGAAAGCCTGCACTTGGCGTAGGTGCTGGTAACACTCCAGCTATTATTGACAGCACTGCCGATGTTATACTTGCAGTCAACTCTATTATCCATTCTAAGACATTTGATAATGGTATGATATGTGCTTCTGAACAGTCTGTAATCGTTGACTCATCTGTATACAAGCAGGTTAAAGAAGAATTCACTAAACGCGGCTGTCACTTCCTTAATAAGACCGAGCTTGATAAAGTAAGAAAGACTATTATTATCAATGGCTCGTTAAATGCCAAGATTGTCGGTCAGAGTGCTTATAATATCGGAAAGCTTTCCGGCATAGAAGTACCTGAAAGCACAAAGATTCTCATTGGTGAAGTTACTTCTGTTGACCTTTCAGAAGAATTCGCACACGAGAAGTTATCTCCTGTTCTTGCTATGTATAAGGCAAAGGATTTTGATGATGCCATAAGTAAAGCTGAGCGTCTTATAGCCGATGGTGGCTTTGGTCATACTTCTTCTATATATATTAATGCTGCAACTGAAGACGATAAGCTTGCCAGATTCGAGGAAGCTATGAAGACCTGCCGTATTCTTATTAATACACCTTCTTCACAAGGCGGTATTGGTGATCTTTACAACTTTAAGTTAGCACCATCCCTCACTCTCGGCTGTGGTTCATGGGGCGGTAACTCTGTATCTGAAAATGTAGGTGTCAAGCATCTTATTAATATAAAGACTGTTGCTGAAAGGAGAGAGAATATGCTGTGGTTTAGAGCCCCTGAAAAGGTATACTTCAAAAAAGGCTGTCTTCCTGTTGCACTTAACGAGGTAAAGACCGTATTAGGAAAGAAGAAAGCATTTATTGTAACAGACCAGTTCCTATACAAGAATGGCTATACTAAGTGCGTTACTGACAAGCTTGATGAACTTGGCATAACACATACAACCTTCTTTAACGTTGCACCAGATCCTACCTTAGAGTGTGCCATTGAGGGAACTAAGGCTATCAACAGCTTTGAGCCTGACTGCATCATAGCTATCGGTGGTGGTTCTGCTATGGATGCTGCCAAGATTATGTGGGTTATGTATGAACATCCTGAAGTTGACTTTATGGATATGGCTATGAGATTTATGGATATAAGAAAACGTATCTACACATTCCCTAAGATGGGCGAAAAGGCTTACTTTATAGCTATTCCTACTTCTTCTGGTACTGGTTCAGAGGTTACACCATTCGCAGTTATCACTGATGAAAAGACTGGCATAAAGTACCCTCTTGCCGACTATGAACTGCTTCCTAAGATGGCTATTATTGATGCTGATATGTGTATGAATCAGCCTAAAGGACTTACAGCCGCATCTGGTATAGATGCACTTACACATGCTCTTGAAGCATATGCTTCTATTATGGCTACAGATTATACTGATGGTCTCGCACTTAAGGCCATGAAGAATATATTTGAATATCTCCCAGCGGCATATGAAAATGGACCTCACGATGCCAAGGCAAGAGAACAGATGGCTACTGCTTCTACTATGGCTGGTATGGCATTTGCCAACGCATTCCTTGGTGTATGCCACTCCATGGCTCACAAGCTTGGCGCTTACCACCATATACCTCACGGCATTGCTAACGCACTTCTTATTACAGATGTAATGCGCTTTAATGCCGCAGAAGTCCCAGCTAAGATGGGAACATTCTCACAGTATGCTTATCCTCACTGCAAGGAAAGATATGTTGAATGTGCTAACTTCCTTGGTATTGCCGGCAAGAACGATGATGAGAAGTTTGAGAACTTCTTAAAGGCTATCGAGGAGCTTAAGGATAAGGTTGGAATTAAGAAGACTATAAAAGACTACGGCATTGATGAGAAAGACTTCCTTGCTACACTTGATGAGATGGTTGAAAATGCATTTGATGACCAGTGCACAGGTGCCAATCCAAGATACCCTCTTATGAGCGAAATAAAGGCTATGTATCTTAAGGCTTACTATGGAAAATAGATTACTAGCATAAATTACAAGAATAAATCACTAGAATAAATCACGAAAATAAATTAATGTAAGAATATATTTTCACACGCGGGATTTGTGTCTGTGCGCACCTGGCACAAACCCGTTATGTTCATAAAACGTGCGCAGAAATGAGGATTATTATGAAAAAATGTATATATAAAGGTGCATTAAAGTCAGTCTATGTTGATAAGGATAAGGCTGAGAAGGTATTTGCACTATCTTACAATAAATCTGATGTATTATATGAAGCACTTAACACAGCAAGAGTCGAGGATACAGGCCTTGATATACCAAGACTTCTTAACGTATCAGTAGTTGATGGAAAGTGGACTATAACAAGCGAATATGCCAAGGGTGAAACACTAAAGGAGCTTTTAGCCAAGCATCCGGAAAATTCTGATGCATATATTGAGGCTATGGTTGATTACCAGATAGCCATAAACAAACACAGCAACCCTCTTCTGGTTGATATGAAAAGCAAACTTGAACGTCAGATAAACGAGCTTAATATTCCTGCTGATACAAAATATGAGCTTGAATCAAGACTTTCAGAGCTTCCTTACCATAAAAAGCTATGCCACGGTGATTACTGCCCTGAGAATATAATTGTCCAGACTGATGATAAGAACCAGATTGTTGCTATTACCGCTGTTGACTGGGTACACGCAACTAAGGGGAATGCTTCTGCTGATGCAGCAAACACCTACCTTACACTTAAGCTAAGTGATGAAACACTTGCCGATAAGTACATAACCATGTTCTGTGAGAAAACATCTACAGATAAGCGCTACGTTGATAAATGGATACCTATCGTAGCAGCCGCAAGACTTACTAAGAAAAAGCCAGAAGAAAAGGAAATGCTTGAGGCTATGATTGATATATGCGATTTCCAGTAATCAGATATTAACTTACAATACATCTGTTAATCAAATGTATTAATATTCTTCATTGTTTAACTTTATAAAACCAGCCATATGATATCCCCTGCCTCCTTTATGGGGAATGACATCATATGGCTGGTTTTATTATATTTTATATAATATTATTATCTTCAAGAAATTTGCTATACATAGCTTCTATTCTATCCATATCATCATTGTGAAGATTTCCTATTTTAAATATAAAGCTATCTTTATTAAGCACTGTAACCTTTGATACTCTAGCAGTTGAAGCTAATCTCAGCCCTGCTTCACTCCAATATATAATTGGAGTATCATAAGGATCTTCCTTTCTTACTTTATGTTTAGTTATCTTCACTGATAATACTCCTAATACATTTTCATCAAGTACAATAACTGGTCTATTTATTATTCTACTTGCATCTTCCTCCAACGGAAATTCTACAAACCATACTTCTCCTTTTCTCATTCTGCCTCTCTTTCTTTTTTCATTTGCTCAAACATATCATCCCATTCAGTTTCTTCTACCCATTCATCATCTGATGCTATTACAGCTTTACCATCAGCATTATAATTAGTATTTGCCATTGCCATTTGATATGCTTTATCGCTATATCTCCCAACATTCATATCCGGGTGAAATGGTAAAGCCTGCTCTCTTACTGCCTGTTTAGCCGCCATAGTAAAAAATGTTGTCATATCCATTCCAAGATTTGATACTAACTCCTGCAACTGACTTTTTAAATTCTCGTCTATTCTCATAGTCACATTAGTATTAGCCATAATTACCATCCCTTTCAAATTATAAATTTACTCTAATATTAGAATATGCCTTTCCTGTTGTTTTGTCAATACATTGTTATAACAATGTATTATTTTTAACCTTATCTACATCAAACACCATACTCTATATTATATTGCAGACAACTAATACCTCACTATATAACTTGCATTCCCCACAATAAATCAATATACTAAAATAAATTATTATATACATTATAATCAATTATATACACTATAATCATAAGAAAGGACTACACGAACACTATGGAACTAATAAAAGGCAGACCAGCCAATGAAACTGACAGACTTGATAAAGAAATCAGAGTATATGATTTACTTGACCAGTTAGGAATGGAATATTACAGAACCGACCACGAACCAGCAACAACAATGGAAGTATGCAACGATATCGATAAAATTCTTGGCACACTTATATGCAAGAACCTTTTCTTATGCAACCGACAGAAAACACAATTCTATCTTCTTATGATGCCGGGAGATAAAGTATTTAAGACTAAAGATTTAAGCCAGCAGATTAACTCTGCACGACTTTCATTTGCCGATGAGGAATATATGAAAGAATACCTTGATATAACACCGGGTTCAGTATCTATTATGGGACTTATGAATGATACAGGCAACCACGTCCAGCTTCTTATCGACAGGGAAGTCCTTGAAGAGACTTCTCTTGGCTGTCACCCTTGTATCAACACTTCAAGCCTTAAGTTAAAGACAAATGAAGTTATGGAGAAGTTCCTGCCTGCTGTACATCACAAAGCCATAATAGTTGAACTTCCACGATACGAAAATATTTAAGTATATTATATTTTATTATAACTTTATTAATTTGATATATGTTACTTTGATGATTGATATATGATACTTTAATGATTGAATATATAATGCTTTAGTGGATTGTTAATGCTTAATATATTAATCTCTAATACTTAAAATAAAGTGCTTAGCATTATCTACTATCCCCCGAATAGATTAACACTAAGCACTTATGTACTGCCACAATTTATTATTGCTATGTAATATTACTGTATCTGTCCATCTGAAATAGTAATTATCCTGTCTGCATAATCAGCCATCTGCCTGTCATGTGTTACCATTATTATTGTCTGCTCGTATTTCTGACTTGCTTTTGATAACATCTTTGCAACTGTTTCTGCACTTCCCGCATCAAGATTTCCTGTAGGTTCGTCAGCAAATATAACAGCCGGACTTGTTATAAGTGCTCTGGCAATTGCCACTCTCTGCTGTTCTCCACCTGACATTTCTGATGGATATTTATTCTTACAATGGCTTATCTCTAATTCTGATAAAATCTCATCAACCTTTGCATCATCTTGCTTTTTCCCATCAAGTAGAATTGGCATAACTATATTTTCATATGATGTGAATTCTGGAAACAGGCTGTAATCCTGATATATAAAGCCTATATTTCTTCTTCTGAAACCTGACAGCTTCTTGTCCTTCATATGTGTTATGTCCTCGCCTTTTATTAATATACTGCCTGTATCTGGTGTATCCATACTTCCAAGTATTCTTAATAATGTAGATTTTCCCGAACCACTCTTTCCTATAATAGCTGTAAATTCACCTTTCCCGAATTCAAGGGAGCACTGCTTTAATGCAGGAACATCTACACTTCCTGTATGATATGTCCTGGATATTTCTTTAGCCTGTAATATAGCCTCCATACTTATCCTCCATTTCTATATCTCTAATTCGACACATAATTAATTTAACAATCTTTCTATACTGCTTACTTTGTTCAGTAACATTTATTATTAAGCCGCTTACATTACTTAACAATAACTATTAATTATCAAGCCACTTACATTGCTTAATTATAACTATAATTTTCTTATATTACTTGAATATATCAGCACTTCCAATATAAGCATAAGTGGAAGTGTTACTATGCACCACAATGATTCCCTGAGTGCTTCACGCATACATATTCCAAGTAACTTCCCTCTTGTCATCCCCATTTTTCTAAAAAGAATGAACTTGCCGCGTCTGCTTTCTATCCTGTTTCTTATAATTATTGCCATTATAAGAAGCTGGATAATTATTACCGCCATTATAGTTATTCCATATTGCAGTATGTTATTAACAAGCTGCGTTCTGTATACATTCTTGCTGTCAACATTTGACTTATAAGTAATATTATTGCTCTTAAGGTAAAGTGCGACTTTGTTGTTAGTAGCAGAAAATGTTGATGAAAGGTCGTAATCTATCTTTATCTGATTATACTGTAATTTAAAATCTATTCCGTCTGTCAGTTCTTCTCCCGTAATTCTTAGCATAAGGTCTTTCTGGTTATCTACCTCCTGCTTAGCAAGTTCCGTGCTTGCAAGTGCTGTGTAATAACCATAATCTGGCATTATACCATTAAAGTCTTCCTTAACCTCATCTGTAACTTTAATAACTGCTGCCATCTTAGGTGCTACACAGGCACCAAACATTGTTTCCACCTCTAAATCAGTCTGTGCGAAACTATATGTTGTACTTGCTGTATCAGGGTTATCCTCATCTTTTAGTTCTACCTGTAAATCAATTTTTCCACTATTATTATATTTATTGAAAAATGGAATATCATATGGATATACTGCATTGCTTGATGTAATATACCCTGCTTTATTACACTGTCCAAATGGAACATTATAATAATTATAATATAATGTATCACCAGCTTTTAATGTATCATCATAATCACCCTCACAGTTATCCTGTATAAATACTATAACCTGCTTTCCACTTGCAAAGTCATCATAATTAATATTGGATTTATCAATATATTTGCTTGCTATATCATATATTTCCTTTGTTGGATTTACATATTCTGTTGCAAATACATACCGGCTTCCATAAGTCGGATCTTTCATAGTTTTAGCTATAGATGAAGCCTTCTGTGCAGCTATAATCTTGTCAATTCCCATCTTATGATAGTCCTGGTTATCCCAGTACCACGTTCTTTCTGACTCAAATATAGAATAATCAATTGAAACTATACCCGGTATTTCATTTAAACCATCTATAACATCAGATGATACACCTTCTATAAGACTATTATTACCATCTTTAGCCAAAGGTGAATTCATTATTGCACAGTTAGACTTTATAATTCTATCTGGCGAATGATATGGTATAGATGTAAATAATGCTGTCATACCATTATCTAATATCAACTGGCGTAATTCATCATACGGAATATTATATCTGTTCCTGCTGTTGTATTCTTTATTGATAAGATCATCCTGTGTAAATTCGTCCATATTTAACGACTTGTCCGGATAGTTATCAAAATCTTTAAGGTAAGATATATATATCATATCAGTTCTATAATTAGATGATGGTACATCCAGATACCCATATATATCAGGAAGTGAATTATTTTTCTTATATTTATCAAATGATGTAGTTATCTTCAAAACACTGAATACAAGTACAACACAGATAAACAGTGAAAATAACCTTACACCTATTATCATTCCTACACCATCACGTTTCATAAGCCTGCTTGTAATTACACGGCTTACATTAGATACCTTAAGCTTGGATTTTCTGCCTGATGTATTCTTATTACGAACCTCAATATTTACTATCTGCTTTTTGCTTCCTGCCTTAAGACACTTCTCTTTAACTGTATCCGTAACATTAGATAACAGTCCTACTATCTCCTCAACTACAACTGCTATTACAACAGAAGCAATACTTTTTAACACAATAGAAGCATTAATTGTATAAAATGAAAATCCTGCCTTTCTTTCAAGTATGCCTCCTACAACTCCTCCAGCCAAAAATGCTGTAATTATTCCTATCAATGCTGCTGGAACTATTATCAAAGCATTTTCAATAATATACATTCTTCTAAGCTGTGAACTGTCTGCACCTAAGGAAGCATATTTCTTATAAGATGCCTTTCTTGTATTCTTATACTCAATAAGCTGGTAAGAAAGTGCTGTTATTCCTATTGCCATAACTATTAAATACATATAAATATATATGCTTGTTGAACCCCAAGGCTTATAATCATATACACCTGAATTGTATGTATAACTCTTTGATGTCTTCTCCTTTATAGAGTTAAACACTGCTTTATAGTCATCAGTCTTAATTGAAGACTTTATAGGATATAAGAACACCGAACGTGTATCATAATTAAATTGTGATAATTCACTGTCCACTACAACTGCTGATGGTATCTGCTTTCCATTATTCCATATATTAGTATAATTTCTGTATATACCAACAAGTGTATAAGTCTTTTCGTTTCTTTTCTCTTTATTACCTATGCTGTTATTGTCATAATATTTAAGATTAATACTCTCACCAATCTCACCTTTATAACCGAGTGTCAGAAGTGTGTTCCAGTCCATTGCTATCTCATCACTATTTTCTGGATGTCTTCCCTCATCAAGCTTTATATGTGACTGTACAAGAAACTCTGATGAAAAGCTTCCTACATAAAAACCTGTACTCTGCCAGTCATCGTTAAGAACATTAACGCTTCTTGACACCTTTACCGGCTGTTCAATATAAATGTGGTCTGTAAGATTACTATCCGGCTGCCTGCTTCCTATATCCATGATAAACCAGTCGCCAAATCTGTCTTTATTGGACTGCATCTGCCACTGATACATATTTTCCTGAAATATAAGAACTGCTGTTACAAAAAATACTGCAAATAATGTTGTAAGTGCCGCTCTTATAATCTGCCTGTATCTTCTTTTTACGCTTTTAAATGTTATTTTTAGAATATTCACGTCATTACTCTGATATTAATATCAGCCACTCCTTTCTTTTATGTTATAACTAGAATACCCTGTGAATCTTACAGCAATCTTACAATCGTTATTATATTGGTATAGTTACTATTTTGCTTTCCTTTTCATATTATATTTAGGTATAATTATCCTGAAACTTACTCCCCTGCCGTCTTCATTATTATTTACGCTTACGCTTCCGTGATGTGCCTCAATTATAAGCTTTGAAAGATTAAGTCCTATTCCTGTATGAAGGGAATTATAGCTTTTTCCACTCTCGAACCTGTTAAATATATTGTCAAGCTTATCCTTTGCTATTCCTTTGCCATCATCTTTTATTGTTATAATACACTTATCAGCATTGCATACGGCATTTATATCCACATTTTCAGCTTCTTCACTGCAATTCTGTACAATATTAATAAATGCTTCCAACAGCCACTCCTCATCTGCATTAATAAAATAATCTTCATCATCACAATATGAAGTTATATTACAGTTATTAACAACAGGGACTTCTGATATGACCTCATTAATAAATTCATTAACATTAATATCATCTTCTGTTAATACAATCTTCCCCGACTCCATTCTGCTTAATTTCAACAGCCTTGTGATAAAATCCCTTATCCTGTAAGTCTGCCTGAAACATTCACCAAGATTACTAATAAGCTTTTCATTACTGGATAGCCCTGTATCTGTCAGAGCTTTCCAAGAAACCACTGCTGACTGTGCATCTGATATATAAGAATTAAGCTGTACATCTGTCTTCCTTGCATTAAGCTGTTCCTCTATCATATCAAGCGACAGGCTTAGTGCCGTAAGCGGTGTCTTTATCTGATGTGCTATATTTTCCGTAAAATCCTGTAACTGTCTGTTACGCTTCTCCATATATGTTCTGTAAGTGTCTAGTTCTTTTGATATATTCTCATTATCTTCCTTTAATTTATTCATATATGAGTACACATCATTATGTCCGATTTTTACAATATTATATATTGCAAAGGCAAGCAGTATAACCATAATTCCAATAATTACAGCAAATGGAATATATTCCCCACCATATAAGAACATATACCACGCACCATTTCTTGTATAACCTGCCTCCTGCAATATAGCCGAATAATCTGCTGTAACTGTGTTGCCCTGTCTTCCATAAAATAATATGTACAGAAGCTGTTTGCCTGCCTCTTTATTAGCCCCATACAGTGTTGTCGCCATATATCTTACCCTGTATTCATAATATATTGTGATAACTGATACTACCACCACAGTTGCAAGAACCATACCTATTGTATACACATATAATCTCTTTTTTAACGCTCTCTCCATCTGTATCCAACTCCTCTTATAGTATCTATATAATTCTTGTCCGAATTATCCATTTTCCCAAGCTTGGTCTTTAACCTGCTCACTGTTACTGTCAAAGTATTATCCTCAACAAATGTTCCCATCCTGTCCCATAATTTCTGAAAAAATACTTCTCTTCTCACAATAAGGCCGCGGTTACATACAAGTATCTCTAATAATGCAAATTCTGTCGGTGATAACTGTATATCCTTCGCAGCTTTCTTTATTGTAAGATTATCAAAATTAATAACAAGCGAACCTAATGTATATATATTAGAATTGCTTTTATCTATATTGGAAATACTTTTATCAAGCATAGCCTGTCTTCTTAAATTGGCACTTATTCTTGATAAAAGTTCAGATACCCTGAAAGGCTTCGTTATATAATCATCACCGCCTATATCAAGCCCTTTTGTTATGCTGTCCTCATCATCGCACGAAGTTAAGAATATAACCGGTGTCACACAGCCTTCACTGCGAAGCTTTTCGCATACACTAAATCCATCTCCGTCTGGTAAATACACATCTAAAAGGTATAAGTCTGTATTTTCCCTATCGATTTTATTAAATCCACTGATATCAGCACTTTCTATAACCTCATACCCCTTATCACGCAGAAGCTGTGATAACTGTCCTCTTATAACTTCATCATCTTCTAATATATTTATTACTGCCATTATTCATTAACCTTTCCAGTAATGTTTTCTTTGTATCTTATCAAGATTATTTATAAAATGCTGTTTGTATAGCAGAAAATCTTCTATATCCATTAACACATGATATTGTTCCTCTGGATTATTAAATTCTGTTATGTTATCAGCCAGATACAATAAATACTCTGCAACTATTTTAGCATTTTTCGGCATAGTTCGCATCTTTTTCATTTCATAATGAAGATTATATGTTTCTTTTATGCAATCCTGTATATTCTCTTCCAATGTTTTTATATTGGCCCATACATTTATCTCCATTTTTTTCCAACAAGAACAATCCCCAGTTCGTTCCATACCGCCATATCATTTAAGTAAAATTTATAACTTTTAACCAATTTTAGACAAAACTACCAAATATATGCTATAATATTTAATAAATTAATTATAATTTTATATATACTTAACAAATGTGTTCTGTATACACTATAAATAAATATTACCTTATATGAACTATATGAGCTTATTAATACATTTAACAGGAGTAAAATTCTATGAAAATCGTATAGTTACAATGAACACGGAACAATTCGTAGCTGACTGTAAAAAATATCTATAAGAATAACTATAATCATTAAATAAATAATAAAAGAAATGAGGGTAACTATGATGACAACTATAAGAAAAGCTACGGTCAATGATAAAACACGCATTATGGAAATCTACGCTTACGCAAGACAATTTATGGCTGAACACGGCAATCCTGACCAGTGGAAGAATAACGATCCTTCTGAGGAAACAATTGATAACGATATTTCCAACCAGCAAATGTTTGTAATTGAATCAGGCGGCGGCATTCACGCAGTATTTTATTTCCATATTGGTGATGATTCTACATATCATATAATTGACAACGGACAATGGCTCTCTGATGAACCTTACGGCACAATCCACAGAATTGCTGGTGACGGAACTATTCACGGTATACTTGAAATCGCTGTTAATTACTGTAAGGAACAGATACCCCACTTAAGAATAGATACTCATCACGACAATAAAATCATGCAACACGTTATAGAGAAAAATGGCTTTAAAAAATGTGGAATTATATATGTTAAAGACGGTTCTGAAAGAATCGCTTATGAATTAATATAATCAAACAGAAAATAATAGAAATAATAAAAATAATAAATCCCCCACCTGTAAGTTTTTTACCGGCGGGGGATAACAAATCTATCCAGTTACAGCTATACAATATCCACTATCTGTGCCTATTTTGTGCTAAGACTTTCTACTGTTTCCTTAATAATCTCATATGCCTTATCACAATCCTCCTCTGATACTATAAGAGGTGGAACCATACGGATAATATGTGCTCCGATTGCTGTAATAAGAAGATGTCTGTCAAAGCATCCATGCTTTACATCTACTCCACCGATAGTATCATCGAACTCAACACCAACTAATAACCCCTGATGTCTGACCTCCTTAACATGAGGCAATGTTTCTAACTTAGCGCTGAAATAATCTCCCATCTTCTTTGCATTACCAGCTAAATCCCTGTCAAGAAGTTCATTAACCTCTGCAAGAGCTGCTGCACATGAAACTGGATGACCACCAAAGGTTGTACCATGTGAACCAGGAGTAAATGCCTTTGCAACCTCAGCTGTTGCACATATAGCTCCGATAGGCATACCACCTCCAAGTGCTTTAGCCATAGATACGATATCTGGCTTAATACCATAATTCATATAAGACATTACAGCACCAGTTCTGCACCAGCCTGTCTGAACCTCATCAATAAGAAGTAACATCTCATGTTCATCACAGAACTTTCTTAAGCCTGTCATGAATTCCATAGTAGCAGGATGTACACCACCTTCGCCCTGTACTGGTTCAATCATAATAGCAATTGTGTTCTCTGTACAGGCATCCTCAAACGCTTTAAGATCATTATATGGTGCATATGAGAAACCATATGCCATAGGACCGAAACCAACCTGGCATCCATTACCTGGCTGACCAGTTGCAGACATAGCACCAAATGTTCTTCCATGGAAGCCATCTTTTGCTGTTACAATATGATATCTGTTTGGTCCATACTTTTCAATACCATACTTTCGAGCCATCTTAATCATAGCTTCGTTAGCCTCTGTACCTGAATTCTGATAAAATATCTTATCCATTCCAATAGTTTCACATACTTTCTCAGCAAGCAATGCCTGAGGGATTGTATATGGATAGTTAAATGTATGCATTATATCTGAAACCTGATCCTTAACAGCAGCAACAACCTTCTCATTACAGCTGCCTGCGCTATTTACCGCAATACCTGCATAAAAGTCAAGATATGGTGTTTTATTTTCATCATATATATACATATCCTTAGCTGTTTCAGCAACAAAGTCAAATCTTTCATATGTATCAATCATATACTTACTTACTTTGTCCTTAATATCCTGTGCTGTTAATCCTGTATCCTTTAATTTCATAATTGACTCCTTTCTGCGTACCCTTTGGTACGTATCCAAAAATTGTTTTTTCTCACATCTGTCAATAAATGTGTTAATAAATAGTTGGTTACTTAAGCAGTGTCAACAAATGCATTCTTATAATAACGAAAATAAAAAAGGCAAAGGCGAACAACTTGTTAGTTGTAATGGCGCCTTTGCCTTAATTAATTCGTTCTATTTATTTGACATTGATACATTAACATATAATATATTGGATGTCAACACTGTATTTAAAAAAATGCAGAAATTGGATTTTTTTCACCACAAAAAAGTTTTTTGCAGATATTTTTTACAATATTCAGTTAATTATCTGTTAAAACTGCATTTTTATGCATATTTTTAATTATTTATCGTTCTATTTTTTTATATTAATTTTATTTAATCTATATTTTAATCTTTTATTGCAATCATTTGTGCATTATATTGGACATAATATGCATTTAATGATAATCCATAAATACACATAGAAGCTCTAATCTCTCATCTGTTTCGTTTCTATATGTATGAACCTTATCTGTTTCAAACCGATACACCTGCCCACACTCTACTATCTGTATATCATTATTGCACTCAATTGTAAGCTGTCCCTTAAATACGCTTATATATTCCCTGGTTTTCTCTCCATGAGCACCACTTACATATTCATTACCAGCTTCAATATTTATCCTGTATATCTCAAAAAGATGATTATCTTCATATGGAAAACAAGTCCACACTGTATACTTTCCTTCAGACTCTTTAGTAGGGATCATATCTTTGATATCAACAAGACAAGACTCCATAGGTGGTGTATCTATAAGCTCATGAAATTCTATTCTTAGTCCACTTGCAATCTTTCCAAGTGTACCTAACGATGGATTGGCAGCATCTTTTTCTATCTGTGCAAGCATGCTTTTGCTTACTCCTGTCTGTTCTGACACAGCATCCAGACTCATTCCCTTAGATGTCCTTATTCTATTAAGATTAACTGCTACATTGTGAGATAAGTAATCCATATAACATCTCCCTGTGCGCTTTTAGTTTTTTCATAGGTCATTTGGCACTATCTGATTAGATTTGTTATTCAACATGTATGTCCTGTATATCCTCTAAAGTCTTGCCTCAAGTGCTTCTATAACTGTCTTTAATGCCTTAATTCTGGCATACTTTTTATCATTGGATTCCAATATATGCCAAGGGGCATAAGCTGTATTAGTCTTTAAAAGCATCTCATTAACAGCCTCCTCGTAGCTGTCCCACTTTTCTCTGTTTCGCCAGTCTTCTTCTGTTATCTTCCAGCGTTTTTCAGGAGTATTCTCCCTGTCCTTAAATCTTTCAAGCTGTGTATCTTTATCAATCTGTACCCAGAATTTTATTATAACTGCACCCCAGTCTGAAAGCTCCTTCTCAAACTCATTAATCTCAACATATGCTCTCTGCCAGTCATTTACACTACAGAAGCCCTCAAGTCTTTCAACCATAACTCTTCCATACCAGGTTCTGTCAAATATTGCTATATGTCCTGTCTTTGGCAGCCTGTTCCAGAACCGCCATAGATAATGCCTTGCTTTCTCGTGTGGCTCAGGACTTGCTATAGGATGCACTTCATATCCTCTTGGATCAAGCGCCTCTGCTATCCTTCTTATATTGCCTCCCTTTCCAGCGGCATCCCAGCCCTCATAAGCTATGATAACAGGAATCTTCTTTTTATATAATTCATTATGAAGTTCTCCAAGTTTTTTCTGATACATGCCCAGAAGTCTTTCATATTCTTCGTCCGAAAGGCTCTTATCAAGATTAACCTCTGAAAGCTTATGGATAGGCTTAAGTGGAAATGCATTCTGCAGCAATGGAACTGACAATGCACTATTGGCAAATGCTGTATCTATACCCTGAACGATTGTTTCAAGCACCTGCAGCTGTGCCCATTTTTTATCCTTTGCATTAACCAGATACCATGGTGCACTTGAATGGTTAGTATCACAAAGATACTGATCATAAACAATCTGACATTCATCATAGTGCTTATTCTGCCATTTATCGTGCTCACTTACACGCCACTTTGTATTCTTATCTTCCTTAAGCTTATTAAGCCGCTTTTTTTGTTCTTTTTTATCTATATCAAAGAAAAACTTAAGAAGCAGATATCCATTATCTGTTAATTGCCGTTCAAATCTTTTAATGCTTTCTACTCTCTTATTATACTGTTCGTCTGATAATTCTCCTCTTAACTTCTGTCTTGTAACCTCTGACATCCATCCACTATCCATAAAAACGAACTTTCCAGCCTCTGGAATTTTTATAAAATGTCTATATAAAAATGGTTTTCTTTTCTCTTCATCTGTAGGTTCATCCATGACTGCAACCTTAAAAAATCTTGGATCAATATTTTTTATTACTTTTCCTAAAACACTTCCTTTTCCAGCTGCACCCCATCCTTCAAACAAAACAATAACCGGAAGCTTTTTTTCTTTCATCATGATCTGCTGTTTAACAAGCTTATCTCTTGCTGCTTTAAGTCTGTTTTCAATCTCTTCATCTGATGGCAATTCCATTTTATTCCAATCCTTTAACATATTAATAATCTCCTTTCCATAATCATGACAATTCTATTATTATTTTATAATGCGTAAATAAAGTATTACTATAAAACACGTATCTTTACTAGTATATTTATGATATACTGTATCTATATCTTTTTATTTACAGCTATTATACACTATAATTATAATAAACACCACTTTTTGTATATTATTTTTAATACAATACAGATTCATTAGTGTACAAAAAAAGACTGTCAGATAACTAACAGTCTTTTTCTTACGTATATTATTTATTATTCTGCTGTCTGCACCACTGGATTGTCTCTACAATACCCTTTTCAAATGTATATTGTGGTTCAAAGCCAGTATCAGCCTTTAAATCTTCTATATCTGCACACAGATACATAACCTGATTAGGACTATAAGGTATATCCCCGAATCCTATTTGGATCGTACTATCTATGCTTTCTCCCATTATATTAATATATTCTTTAAGCGGTCTTGCCTGTCCACTTCCTATACAATATATTTTTCCATCTATACCCTTCTCACCAAGCAGTCTCATAGCCAGCGCTGCATCTTTTGAATACAGAAAATCCCACATCTGCTCACCCTTCGTACATGAAGGAACTTCTCCTTTAAGAAGTCTGTCTATCGTACTCATTACCATTGTTTTTTCGCCATCATATGGTCCATATATACTGAGTATTCTCGTCCAGATATGCTTAATTCCTTTCTGCTGGCACATTATACGTGTCATCTGACCTGCGCATAATTTAGCTATTCCATATCCATTTTCTGGAAATGTTGGGGTACTTCCATTAAGTTTTCCCTCGAATCTTCCATATTCTGCCTGTGAGCCTGCTCCTACGAATGTTTTACATCCTAGCTTTGAGGCAGCTTCTACAGCATCAAGTGCATATTTAACATTTAGGTTCTGTCCTTTCATGTTGTTACGGCTGTCTCCGAATGTTCCATCCCATCCAAAATGATAAAATACATCTGCTCCATCCGGTATTAATTCTGGCAATTTATCAAGCTTAGAAAGATCACACTTAACACATTTTACTAAAGAACTTTCTTTTATTCTGTCAGCTCTTTTAGAACCAGGTCTTACAACAGCAACAACTTCAATACCATTAGCTTCAAGTTCATTAATCAAAGCAATACCTATAGAACCTGTTGGTCCTGTTATTACAGCTCTTTTCATATAAATTGTACCCATACCTTTCAAATATATCTTATTTTACTACTTTTTACCAAAAGCCCATATCTTATTTAAGAAAAAGTTAATTGGGATGTTGATTATAAGATTAATAATCGGTGCAATCATTTTGCTTACATGTAATACTGAAACCCATATAACTGATAAAACATTATTTAATATCAATCCTGTAAAACCATATGACACATATGTTTTAAATAATGCTGCCCATATATTTCTATGTTCGCCTTCTTCTTTCTTAAACACAAACTTATTATTCCAATAAAATGACCAGAGAACACTAAGTACCCATGAAACCACATTGGCTATAATATAATCAAATGTCACTCCACTTTTAGAAACAAGAACAAGCGTTACAACATAAAGTAAATATGATACTACTGTATTAGATACACCTACTAATCCAAACTGTAGAAATTCTTTAAATGTCTGTCTGGTTTTATCTGTTAAATCCTTTCTTATAATCTTAAAAAGCAATTCAACAAAAAACATGTATATTTTTTCTATAAATCCGTATATCATTTTTCCCATATCAATATATACCCTTATATCATTATAATCCAGACATTAAATATACTGTCTGGATTATAATATTATTTATTTTTAATATATAACAGACTACTGATTAACAGCTTCCTTTATAGTCTTAGCCATATAATCTATCATCTCATCTGTCATTCCTGGATATACACCTACCCAGAATGTATCTCTCATAATTCTGTCTGTGTTGTCAAGAGTGCCTACTACTCTGTAGCCTTCTTTTGTTGCTCTCATCTCATCAAAGCATGGATGCTTTATAAGATTTCCAGCAAAAAGGTTTCTTGTCTGTACTCCGTGGTTTTCGATATACTCTACAACTGCCTTTCTGTCTATTCCTTCCTTTACTGTGATAAGGAAACCAAACCAGCTTGGTCTTGAGTTATCACATGGTACTGGAAGTATTACCTTATCTTCGATATCTGCAAGTGCTGCTCTTAATCTGTCAAAGTTATGTCTTCTTCTCTCAACGAATGAAGGGAACTTCTCAAGCTGTGCACAGCCTACTGCTGTCTGCATATCTGTTGCCTTAAGGTTATATCCAAAGTGTGAATATACATACTTATGGTCATATCCTAATGGAAGTTCTCCATACTGCTTATCGAATCTGTGTCCGCAGAGGTTATCCTTTCCTGATGGGCATACGCAGTCACGTCCCCAGTCTCTGAATGAGCGGATACACTTGTTAAGAAGTGCATTGTTTGTGTATACAGCACCACCTTCACCCATTGTCATATGATGTGGTGGATAGAAGCTGCTTGTTCCGATATCACCGATTGTACCTGTGAACTTTTCTTCACCATTGATTGTATACTTAGAACCAAGTGCATCACAGTTGTCCTCTACTAACCAGAGATTATGCTTATCACAGAATTCCTTTACTGCTGATAAGTCAAAAGGATTACCAAGTGTATGTGCTATCATGACTGCCTTTGTCTTATCTGAGTAAGCTTCTTCAAGCTTTGTTACATCGATGTTATACTGTGGAATAGTAACATCTACGAATACTGGAACAGCACCATACTGGATAGCTGGTGTTACTGTTGTTGGGAAGCCTGCTGCTACTGTTATTATCTCATCGCCTCTCTTTATTCTTCTGTCACCAAGAAGTGGTGATGTAAGTGCCATAAATGCGTTGAGGTTGGCTGATGAACCTGAGTTTACTACTGATACATACTTTACATTAAGATATTCGCCAAGCTTCTTTTCAAACTCATCTGTGTAACGTCCTGATGTAAGCCAGAACTCAAGTGCTGAGTCTACAAGATTCATCATTTCCTTGCTGTCATATACACGGCTTGCATAAGGAATTCTGTCCCCTTCCTTATACTTTTTCTGGTTATGATACTTCTTGCAGTATTCATCAACAATTCCAAGAATTTCTTCTCTTGCTTCTAATTCGTTCTTGTTTTCAAACATACTTTTCTCCATTCTATATTTGTTATATTCCAAAATTTTTATATTTCCGCATTTTTATTTCTAAGATAATATATTGATGTCGGGATAAAAACAAAGCTAATAATATATCTTTTTAGCTTTAGCTTAATCATTAAAGAATTCATCAATTTCCTTATCAAGACATGCAACAACGTCTCCGCCAGATGCATATACCTTTGACCATTCTACTGACTTTTCAATAGCCATATCAAAGTTCCATCTTGGCTTCCAGCCAAATGTCGTTTTTAACTTAGAACAGTCAAGCTTTAAGAAGTTAGCCTCGTGTGGACCTCCGTCATACTTGTTTATCCACTTAAGTCCTTCTCCCCACTTGTTACAGAATGTATCAACAAGTGTTCCTGTTGTTATACAGTCACTCTCATCCGGACCTACGTTATAAAAGCCTGCATACTTCTTATCTTCGTACTGCTTCATGGCTATCATAAGATAAGCTGCAAGTGGTTCTAAGACATGCTGGTATGGTCTTGTTGAATGTGGATTACGGACAACTATATCCTCTTTCTTTACAGCAGCCCTTACACAGTCCGGAACGATTCTGTCATTGGCAAAATCGCCACCACCTATAACATTGCCAGCTCTTGCTGTTGATACTGCAACATCCATATCATTAAAAAATGAATTGATATAGCTGTGTGTTACAAGTTCTGAACATGACTTGCTGTTAGAATATGGGTCATATCCGTCCAGAGGCTCATTTTCCCTGTAGCCCCATGCCCATTCGTTATTGTGGTATACCTTATCTGTTGTCACGTTAAGGAATGACTTTACACATGGGTTAAGCCTTACACATTCACATATATTCACTGTACCCATGACATTAGTCTCATATGTGTATACAGGGTCTTTATAAGAATCCCTTACGATTGGCTGTGCTGCCAGGTGAAGCACTATTTCTGGCTGTGTTTCTTCAAACACCTTCTTTAAATGTTCAAGATCTCTTATGTCTCCTATTACTGAGTTTATGTTGTTCTCTACATCTGCCATAGAGAAAAGATTAGGTGTTGTAGGTGGTACAAGTGAATATCCTGTTACCTGGGCACCTGCCTTTACAAGTATCCTGCAGAGCCATGAACCCTTAAAACCTGTATGTCCTGTTACAAGGACTTTCTTTCCTTTATAAAAGCTTAAATCCATCTTTGTATATAACCTTTCTGCTTATCAACTATCTTAAAACATATAAATATTCATCTTATATAATTCTATATAATCTGCCACCTGTGAATTTACCACTTCTTCCAAGGAGCTGTTCCTGTGGCAAGATACTTCTCAAGCATATCCATCTCTCTTTTGTTATCCATGCACTGCCAGAAGCCCTTGTGCATGTATGACATAAGCTGTCCTTCTTTTGCAAGCTTTTCAAGTGGTTCCTTCTCAAAGACTGTATCATCACCTTCAATATAGTCAAATATTTCAGGATTTAACACCATATATCCGGCATTGATTGGAGCTCCATCCATGTGGCTCTTCTCTCTGAATGACTTAACTGCATTGTCACCACCGATATCAAGCACGCCCTTCTGCTGCTCTAACATAACTGCTGTAAGTGTAGCAATCTTGCCATGGTTCTTATGGAAATCTACAAGCTTTGATATGTCAACATCACATACTCCATCTCCATAAGTCATAAGGAATGGTTCATCGCCTACATACTTCTGGACTCTCTTGATTCTTCCACCTGTCATAGTGTTAAGTCCTGTATCAACTACAGTAACCTTCCATGGTTCACAGTGCTGCTCATGAATAATCATATCGTTAGTTCCCTTAGTGAAATCAAATGTGATATCACTGTTATGAAGGAAATAATCTGCAAACCATTCTTTTATTACATACTGCTTGTAACCTGCACATATGATAAATTCATCAAAACCATAGTATGCATACTCCTTCATAATATGCCATAAAATAGGCTTTCCACCTATCTCAATCATTGGCTTTGGCTTAAACTGGCTTTCCTCACTTATTCTTGTTCCGAAGCCACCGGCTAAAAGTACTACTTTCATTCTTCTCCTCCAGTCTATTCATATATTTAATATCTCTTTGGCACTTTATTAATCAACACTTCTCCAATATTCAAGTGTTTCTTTAAGAGTCTGTTTTAATGAAATGACCGGCTGCCAACCAACTTCTTTCCTAATCTTATCTATATCAGGCTCTATAATCGGAACATCAACAGGACGAAGCTTTTTTTCATCAATTTTAACTTCAATATCTCTGTCTGACATTGCTATAATCTCGTCAAGTATCTGTCTGATTTCAATGGCATGTCCTGTTCCAACATTGTATGTTTCTCCGCGTCTGCCATTTTTAACAAGAAGTGCATAAGCCTTTACAACATCCCTTACATCTGTGAAATCACGTTTTGCACTTAAATTTCCAACATATATTACTGGTTCCTGTTTTCCTTTTTCTATATCTGCAACCTGCTTACAGAAATCAGCAACCACAAACATAGGTGTCTGGTTTGGTCCAATATGATTAAATGCCCTTACCATCATAACATCAAGTCCATATGCATCTGAATATATCCTTCCTAACATATTCTGACATGACTTTGTTGCTGCATATATATTTCCAGGTCTTAACACATTATCTTCTATGATAGGACATTCATCTTTCTTTATATGTCCATATTCCTCACCTGAACCTATAAGAAGCACTCTTGGCTTTTTATCTGCATCCTTTACCGCTTCTAATAAATTCACACAACCCTTTATGTTTACATCTACTGTCAGTGTAGGATTCTTCCATGAATAAGCAACCGAAGACTGGGCTGCAAGATGGAATAAATAATCTGGTTTTTCCTCACTAAGAAGCTCTGATATCTGATCCTTATCCAGAATATCCAGATTCCTTACAACTGCTGAATCTATTGTAAGAGTTTCTTTCTCCGTCTTGGTAACTGTCACATCATATCCAAGATCTTTAGTTAAGTGTCTTACGAGATATGGTCCGACAAATCCACCCCCGCCAACTACTAATGCCTTCATTAACTACCTCTCTTCTGCTACATTAAATATTGTCAGGACAGATTAATCATTCTCTGCCCTGACTATAAACATCATTATATTTATTAATTATTAGCAGCTTCTTTCTTAACAAGTTCAAGATCATTCTTAACCATTCTTTCAACTAATTCCTGGAATGATATTTCTCTCTTCCATCCAAGCTTTGACTCTGCCTTAGCTGGATTACCAATAAGAAGTTCAACTTCTGCTGGTCTGAAGAAATCTGGATTAACCTTAAGTACAACCTTGCCTGTTGCCTTATCCTTTGCTATTTCATTAACACCTTCACCCTCAAACTCAACTTCGATTCCTGCTGCTGCAAATGCTGTCTTAGCGAATTCTCTTACTGTTCTTGTCTCATTAGTAGCAATTACATAATCATCTGGCTCATCCTGCTGTAAAAGTAACCACATAGCCCTAACATAATCCTTTGAGTGACCCCAGTCTCTCTTTGCATCAAGATTACCAAGTTCTACACAATCCTGAAGTCCTAACTTAATACGTGCTACAGCATTAGTAATCTTTCTTGTAACGAACTCTTTTCCTCTTCTTTCTGATTCATGGTTGAAAAGGATTCCTGAACAAGCATACATATTGTAGCTTTCTCTATAGTTCTTTGTTATCCAATGTCCATAAAGCTTAGCAACTCCGTATGGGCTTCTTGGATAGAAAGGTGTATCCTCTGTCTGAGGTATAGCCTGCACCTTACCGAACATCTCTGATGTTGATGCCTGGTAGAATCTGCACTCTGGCTTTACGATTCTTATAGCTTCAAGCATGTTAGTAACACCAATAGCATCAATATCAGCTGTTGTACATGGTGTATCCCATGATGTTGCAACAAATGATTGTGCTGCAAGATTATATACTTCATCTGCCTGTGATATCTTCATTGCTGATATAAGTGATACTATATCCTGCATATCTGCGTAGATAAAGTGAATCTTATCCTTGATATGATCTACATTTCCATAATCTACAACACTCTTTCTTCTCATAAGACCATATACATTATAGCCCTTTTCAAGAAGAAGCTCTGCTAAATATGAACCATCCTGTCCTGTTATACCTGTAATTAATGCGTTTTTCATAATTAATCTCCATTTCCATAAATAAAAATATACGCTTTAAACTCGCACAAAACACCTTACCACAAAATCATATTACCTGGGTCTGGCATATTGCAAGTATTTTCACGAAAGCTAAATTAACTTTTATAGTTTCCACACTTAAATCATTATATATTTACCAAATTATAAATACTGATTCTTTCCCTCTTCTCTAAGCTTAGCAAGTACTTTCTTTATCTCACCTGCGTTCTCCTTAGTAGAAATGAGTGTAGCATCCTTAGTATCAACAACTATCATGTCTCTTAATCCTACAGTTGCGATAAGCTTGTCTGCACCTTCAATAACACAGTTCTGTGTATTGACTGTAACAACATTGCCATTCACAACATTACCTTCTGAATCATTTTCTTTGATTCTTCCTACTGCAAGCCATGAGCCAACATCATCCCAGCCAAAATTACCAGCAAGCGTGTATATATCAGAAGCCTTCTCCATGATACCATAGTCAACTGACTGTGATTCAAGATTAGGGAATTCCTTTTCAAGAGTATTCTGATAATCTGCTGTACCAACTGATGCTTTGATCTTTAATAATCCTTCATATGTTGAAGTCATATACTTCTTAAAGCATGAAAGTATAGTCGATACTTTCCATACAAACATACCTGAGTTCCAAAGATAAGAACCATCTGCAAGATATGCCTTAGCTGTATCAAGATCTGGCTTTTCTACGAACTTCTCTACTGAAAAGCTCTCACCCTCTTTATTATCCTTGTTATACTTTATATAACCATAACCTGTTTCCGGGTAATTAGGTGTAATACCAACAGTTACAAGGTTCTCACCCTTCTCTGCTATATCACATGCATTAACAAATGTATCCTTAAATATATCATTGTGCTTTATAAGATGGTCTGATGGAAGAACTATCATAACCGCATCATCATACTTGTTTGCCACATGAACTGCACCAAGTCCTATACATGGAGCTGTATTTCTTCCAATAGGCTCACATAAAATATTCTCCTCTGGAAGACCTGGAAGCTGCTGCTTTACAAGTTCCTTATAATTAGCATTCGTTGCAATATATACGTCCTTAATATCAACTAATGGACTGATTCTCTCAACCGTAAGCTGAATCATTGTCTTTCCATCATCTGTTAATGATAAAAACTGCTTAGGAAGGTTAACTCTGCTTCTTGGCCAGAATCTTTCCCCTTTTCCACCTGCCATTATTAACGCTGTTTTCTTCATGATATACCTCGTTTCTTATATAAATAAATATATTAATTGCCATTTCTGCGCACATTTTGTGCATATCGAGTTTGTATAAAATATATGTAGACTTCACACATATACGCTGGAAAATTATATCTCATACTGCTCATTTTGTCAATTAAACTGGCTCAAACGGTATTATAAACAACACAAAATTATAAAAGCTGTAATTCATTTTACACATAAACTACAGCTTTTATAATTAACAAATATTTTTTAATTATTCAAAAGATAATCAGAGTATATTTCTGCCATTTTGCGCCAATTAATTAAAGCTTCTCCTATATTGGCACCACACAGCTCGCGATAAATTGCCCATACAAACCAATAATATGCTATTATTGCAACATAGGCCATGTAATGAAATCTTGTTTTCTCACTATATTCTTCCTGAAGATACTCTTTTATAAATTCTTCTGCCTTATCAAAATCATACATTGCATCTACAATATAATAACCTACATCAATTCCAGGATCTGAATATCCACCATACTCCCAGTCAATAAGTATAACACTTCCATCTGGTTTTATCATCCAATTAGGTTTATATGTATCACCATGACAAAAGCATTTATCTACTCCATCACCAAGTGTCATATTATAAAGCTTTTCTATCTTTAATTTTAACTGTTCATATTCTTTAAAGCAATCGGAATCTTTTTTCTTAATCAAAGCTTCCATCTCAAGAGCATCTTCCCATGGTTTCATACCATAATCAACTTTAATATCTGCCTTATGCAATTTTCTTAACACCGAAAGTATCTTTTTAGAATCTTCAAAAGAATTATAGTCTGGTTCACGAAATTCTGGTATAAATACAGAAATTTTCCATCCTTCATTCACATCTGCATATATATATGTTGGATCAATTCCTATTTTTTTAGCTAGAATAAGTGATTTTTTTTCATTTTTTCTATTAATTATACTTTCTGTTCCATCACCTGGATGCCTGTATATATAATCCACTCCATCAATCTTGAATATGAAAGATATATTAGTCATACCTTCACTTACATTTCTAAAGTCAACTATATCTTCTTCATCGCATCTGAATACAAGCTTAATATTTCTTATTATTTCACTATGTGTATAACCTAAATATTGCGAATCAAACTTTCTTAACTCTTCAAAATAATCAAATTCAAATATATTTCCTTTTTTATACTCTCTCACATACATTGATGGTAAATCAGAAAGCTTATCTTTTAAAAGGATTTCCCAATAAGAATTATTATATTTTCCATCATCTCTGATATCTTCCATTACATTAATAAATGAATCAGAAAACTCTTTTTTCCAAAATGAGTGTCCCATAAGAATATAACCATTATCTATTGGTTTATTATCCATGCAGACTATTTTACCATCTGAGTCGACATCAGCATATATCTCTTCAGTAATAAGATTTCCACGATAACCTGAGTAATATGTAATATACTCATATTGATTAAATGGATTCTCTATATAGTAACTGTCACTTACACATATGTATGTATTCTTTAATTCTTCTTTTGCAAGATACAGGCTTTCTATATTATTCTTAATATTAAATGAATCATTAATAATAATTTTAACGCCATACTTATCCTCGAGATAGAAAAACATTTCCTTCTTATATCCAAGAACTATCGTAATATTCTTAATTCCTGCATTTTGAAGTTGTTCTATCTGTCTTTCAATAAGCTTTTCTCCCCTTACTTCAAACAAACCTTTCGGCTGTTCCAGTGATAAAGGAATAAATCTTGTTGATGAACCAGCTGCAAGAATAACTGCATTATTAACCTTATATGGCTCTAAAGCTTTAATACCTAATTCAGTAAGACATCCACTCTCTTTATCAATATATCCTGCATGAACTAATCTGTTATATGCTCTGGTATCAGATAAGGCTCTGACACAATCTAATGCATACGAACAATCCGCACGGCCTATACTTCCGTTATATAAACTGTTCAATATATAAAATTCATTCTTTTTCACAGTGAATACCTCCAATGTAATTCAACTTTTATTCCTGTCCCGGATAATCTTTATATGAAGGATCCAGCTGCACAAGTTCATAGAAATTATCTATTTCCATTATATCTGACTTCTCACATGGTCTTACTTCAACATTATATCTTTCTTTGCGTAATACCAATGGTATAAATTCCCAGAAATAATCCTTACCATCTTGTTCCTCTTCATACACCTGTTTAAAATCATTTCGTAATTTTTTACTATCATCTTTATTCCAATATGATATACCATAATAATTAAAACAAAACGTATTACCTTTTTTGTAATCAGTTATATAACCGTTATCAAGTTTATAACTCCAATCATCTGTTTCTATTGAGAATGATCCAAGAATGTTACTGCTATACTGATACTTACTAATTATATCCGGATTAGATATATATAAGTCTGCCTCACATAAATAACATTCATCTATATGCTCAAGAGCAGCCATAGCTGATGATATATTGTTTGTTTTATCATACACATCATTATCAACAAACTTAATAAAAGGATATTTATCAGTAATTTCATCAAATTTTTCTTTCTTGTATCCTCTTATAAGAGTTATATCTTTTATTCCGACTGATACTAATGCATCTAAAAGTGTATCTATTATTCTCACACCATTGACTTTAACCATTGGCTTTGGCCTGTCCAGTGTTACCGGAACCATTCTTGAACCAAAACCAGCAGCCATTATAACCGCCCTTTTTACTCTATATGGCTCAAGCATATCAAGACCTTTAGCTGTAATTTCTAACAGGTTTTCATTTCTTAATATTGCACCTATATTGGTCAACTCATCAAGTGCCTTACTAACCTCAGTACCTGATATTTTTAATTTATCTGAAAGTGTTCTGATTGCATAAACATTCTTTCCATTTTTTTCAAGAAATGCAAGAACTTCAAACTGATAACGATTCATAATAATCCTCATTTCTGTACACACTATTTTACATATAACTTATTTAACTATCATAGGTATGATATATATACCCAATGCTATACATGTAACTATAATTGTACATACTTTCCAAATATTGTATTGTTTATCCATCTTCTTTTTTGTTTCTCCATCTGGTTCTTCAATAATACCGATTTCTTCTTCAATAGATGGCATCTTAAATTCTTTTTTATGTGAATATAAATAATAGAATATTATACATGCAACCGTTATTATTCCAGATGTAAGAAGTGCCATTTTGTCTGCGAATATAAGCATAAAAACATATAGAACTATAGTAACGACACATCCAACAACCCCAAGTGGTGCCTTATATGGTCTTTTCATATCAGGATATTTTTTCTTAAGACCTATATATGATAAGCATCCAATCATATAACATATAGCCAGTGAAATAAGCGAAACAGAGGCTATATAGTCAATAGATCCTGTAGCAATTAATATGAAATTAATTACTCCTACTGCAATTACTGCTATATAAGGTGTCTTATACTTTGGATGAATCTTACCCAGGAATTTAGGCAATGCTCCATCCTCGGCCATAGTATATATATATCTCGCTGGTGCAGCAATTCCTGGATTAATTGTAGATAAATCACCACCGAATGCTATTCCTATACAAAGCAAAATTATAGGGAAACCTATTAATCCTACTGCCTTTAACCCTTCCGCATATGGTGCATTAGCCACTGCAAGCACACCGTAAAACTCTTTTGGTACAAGACCAACTAAAAACCACTGGAATAATGCATTAAGTGCAAATACCATAAATACAGAAATTTTCAATGCTCTTGGTAATGTATACTGTGGATATTTAGTCTCTGCACCCATTGAAACACATGTTTCAAAACCAGTATAACACCACCATACAAGGCCAAATATATACATCATTTCATTAAAAGGTGGTAATGAATTCATAGCAATTCCACCAAAATATTCGAGATGTACCTTAGGAATCATATATAAAAACCAACACACTGAACATCCCCAGAAGAAAAACATAAATGCTGTCTGTGCTTTTCCAGACTGCTCAATCCCCCTGAAATTCAACACAAGAAATACTGCAACAAGAATAATGGCAATAATTCTTGAATCCAACCATACTATATCAATTCCAAGCTGATCAAGTAATATTTTAAAATAATTAGCAAATGCTAAGGTTTCACCAGCTCCTATAGCAACTACCGATACTATATAATGCCATCCAGCAAGATTAGCCCATATTCTGTTTAATCCTCTTTTAGCATAATTATAAGTTCCTCCCGCACATGGAAGCGCTGCTGACATTTCACCATAGATAAGACATGGCCATATTGATATTAATAATGCTATAAATGTAAATGCTATAATCCATGAGCCTACACTTCCTATCTGTGCTGAACCACACGTAAATAATCCAACTCCAACTACCGTTCCTATAGTCATACTAATTGCTTCTTTTAAACCAAGAGCCCTGACCAATTTGTTATCTCCCATTGTCTTCTCCTTTTGCTCATTAATATATACAATATCCTTATTAAAAAATTGTTCACATATTGTATTGTTCACATATCATTTTAACATCATTATTATATGTATAGTATTAGTAAAGTGAACTGTTAAAGTATACATCATCTTATATAAAAAGTAAATATTTCTTCATATAATTTTAAGCATTTCTTAACATTCGTAACACATTTTTATGATTTGATTACATAAATATCTATATTTGTTATTTTACAAAATACAATAATAATTAATCAAAAAGGTCCAAAGTATTACACTCTGGACTTTTTGATTCCACATTATAGAACATACAATTACTTATCTTCAGACTTTGTATTAATTATAATATCATCGCCTTCAACTTCTTTGTTTTTATTTTCATCTATACCAAGCTTATCACTAACCTTTTTCTTTGCCTTTCTCCAATAAATACCTGCAACAGCACCTATTGCAATTACAACACCTGCAATCGCCTGAATGGCGTATGTCATAACTGATGGATCGAGATACCCACTTACCATATTTGTAAACATTATCATTTTGATTTTCCTCCTATATTAGATTTATTATTACTAATTATTTTGTACATTATATTTTTTTATCATTTCATCATACTGATCGTATGGCACAAGAATAAAAGAGCCTATTTCATCGGCACGCTTATCTGCCGGTATAATAAGTAATGACCATAATTGTTCCTTCGCATATGCATTATCCTTAAATACATTCTCTGTGAGGTCATTAGGTGCTACATGGAATCTGACCATCTGCTTATCTCCAACTTCAAACACATTTTCACCATAATCTGATGAATCTTTTAAAGTTGAGGAAGCGATAGTATTGTTTACATTTGTAAATGTAATCTTTGAATCACTTACAACCATCTCATCATGATTAGCATTTCTTTCCTTAACAAGAATTGCAGGATTAGAATAAAGGTCAATTCCTCCATGATCTGCCGTTATTATAATAGTACTGCTGTCATATATTCCCTTTGCTTTAAGCTCATCCATATATTCCTTTATAATTTTGAAGATACCTCTTATCTGGCTATCTACACCTATCGAATCTGAAGGAACAGCCTGTGCATTTTCGTCCATGACATATGGACTATGAGCTCCATTAAGATGATACATTACAAAAGTATCCTTATCATTTTGGGTTGTTATGCCTTTTTCCTTAAAATCTTGATAGAATTGTGCATCATCAAGCTTATAAAGATTAGAAGTATTATCTTCCAACGTAATATACTGATTAAATTCACCAGAATATAACCAGAAATTCTGTTTCAAAAACTGTGGCATAGCATAAAATGAAACAAACTTATATAGACATTCCATAAAGCCTCTTCTTGAAGAAATGACATATTTCTGTTCCATTTTAAGATTATCAACACTATTTTTATCGCAATAGTCAAGGTAATAAAATTCAGTAAAAAGTTTAACATTACAATTACTCTTCTGCATATCCGCAAACAAAGAAGAACTTTCATATGCATCTTTATAATACTCACTTGTATCACGTGAGGCATCCATATCTATTTTTCCTGTAAGTAATGTTGGAATACCAAGTACTGTAGGAGCACCACCCGCAACTGCGTCATCAAAATATGTAAAATCTTTTAATGATTTCTTATATTCTTCATTTGGAAGAAGCATGTCTTCAAACCAGCTTGCGTCAAGTGTATCCACAACAAACATAATTGTATTATTTTTTGAAGACAATTCAAATTCACCATTTTTAGTAACAGCAAAATCGTTAGATACTACCTTATGTGTAGTTAATAATAATACAACAAGTGAAACAAGCTGCATTGCTGTTACAAACAGACTTCCCCATTTTACAATAAGTGACATAATATTTTCTTTTATAGCATAAACAACCTGAGGCACAACAAAAACCAATATCCAGGCAATTATGCTTATAATGCCATTTATCTTATACTCTGACCAGGCAATTTCCTTACCATTGAGTGAATTAAAGGCCGGATTAAGGAAATTACCCTGAATATAAAATCCTAATGCCAGGCTAAATACAAGTAATACATATGAATAAAATAATCTTTTGAGTGGTATAATTAATCCAATTATATATACAATTACCAATACAGCAACTGAAACAAGCGCAATCAATGGAACAATCTTTATGTAATCAAGTGCAAAGTCATCAATATTACTTATGAATAAGGAACTTGGCATATATATAGCAAATGTAAATATAAGAAATATTGTTGGTGGTAAAAGCAAAAGTATTCTTTCTACAAAACCATATTTCTTTTTTGACTTTTCAGCCGAATTGTTATCATCTCTCATAAACGCCTCCTCAATAATTATTTGGATTCTTTATTCTTTTTATCGTTAATTTTTCTTACAACAGCGTTAATAATATAATCTGCACCTACCTGTGCACTGTTTCCAAGATTATATACATATTCATGAACAAACTCATCAATTTTTTGCTTATAATCTTCTGTATGTTTTAATATCTGATCTACCACTTCTGGAATTCTATCCATCTCATCAGGTTTCAATGAAGCACCTATGCTGTCTCTCATCCATATATTAATAGGCTCTACACCTATCTTTTCATATTCAGGATTCATTACCTTCATTGGTGTATCTATAAACAATACAGGCTTACAAGTTGTATATGCATATTCGTAACATATTCCAGACCAGTCAGTTATCATCATATCTGCTTCAAAAACTGTACTATTAGATGAAAAATCTGTCTGAATTTCTATATCATTATTATTAGCGAAGCGGTCTTTAAGCTGTTGCATACGTTCTGGCATATGTCTTACATGCTGTGGATGAGGTCTTACTGTTATCTTATAACCATGTCCTTTAAGATTATCTAACAATTCATCCAGACAACTATCAACTATATTATCTTTCTGCCATGATGGAGCAATAAGGATAGATTTAACATCAGAAACCTTCTTCTCCATTTTATTGTAATCATCTCTCATTGAATCAAGCAGGCAATATCCCCATTCAACAAGAGTTTTTTCTGGAAGTTCATATATCTTTTCTGTTTTTTTAATTTCTTCCTTTTGATGCTTACCCGTACAGAATACAGTATCAAAATGATCCATAGAACCTGTTCTCATAGTCATATTCAGACTATCCATTCCATGTGGTATGTATATATATTCAATATCTTTTCTTATATAGCTTCTTTTTATATGATAATTCTCAAGATCAGGCATAGTCATTACAACAACATCTGCATCAAGCTTCATCATCAGTGTTATAAGTTTCTTTTCACCTATATAATATGCTTTAATACGGCTATTTTCTTCTGCCTTCTTAAAGATAGAATCATCAGGATCACTTGTTATGTAATGTATTACTATGTTGGTATTCTTAAGAATATATTCAATCATTCCGGCATAGTATTTGTAAAATCCATTATTCTCAGAATAGAATACAAGATGCTTATTAACAACTGAGAAAAATCTCTTATAATCAGCTTTCTCCCTCTTTGCATATGGATTTTTTTCAAAAAGCTTCTTCTTGCCAGAATTTCCACCTATGCCTTCAAGTGCTGCAAGCTCTTTCTTACTCTCCTCAAGGTCTTCATAATCAACGTATTTCTTAGGATTAATTGCCCAGTTAAGAAGATATAACTGTACAATAGCAAATATATTACTTGCAATCCAATATAAGGCTACACCTGCTGGCACAAACCAGCCAAGATATAATGAAAGACCGACTGATAAAATCATCATGCCATATTTGTTAAGTTTAGACTGCTCTGCCTGTAATACATTACTGGCATTCTGTGCAACACATAAAAGCCATGCAGAAAATCCAGCTATTACAGGTACAATAATATCTATCCCACCTACTTCTGATGGAACCCAGCTAAGATTAATTCCTAAGAAATTCATATTCAGAGTCTTAACCTCTGCAAGAATCCCAGCTATATCAACACCATTAAACTGTGACTGGAGTGCAAGAAACTGGCTTTCATATGTTCCATTCTTAATACTTTCAACTACAGCAAGCTGAATAGACGATGATTCAGGATCTACCCCTGTAAGTGAAACTATTAATGAATTAAATGCATCTATAACATCTGATGGCAAATGAAGAAGATAATCCAACGGATGATATATAACTGCCACTAAGCCAAGTAATAGAATAATCTGTACAGCCAATGGAATAAGTGATGCCAATGGATTATATTTTTCTTTCTTAAAAAGCTTTGACTGTTCATCAGCTATTGAATCTTTATCCCCAAAATGTTTTGCTTTTATCCTGTTAATATCAGGCTGCATCTTAACCATCTTAATGGAATTTTTCTGAACCCATATAGATACTGGCAAAAGCACGAATTTACTTATAAGTGTAAAAAGAATAATTGCAATTCCATAATTACTTATAATCTTATAGCAAAAGGCCATTACATATCCTAATGCACTTGATAACACATTCATATTTAACTCCTTTTTTATATATTTCACATTTTTTTCACATTCACAATTGATAATACTAACATAAATTATATAATTAGTAAAGTATTTTAAAGAAAACAAGTATAATTATGTGTAAAAAATTAATATAATATTAAGACTTTTTAAGATTTTATTGCCAGCATTGAATAAATTATCTTAAGCTTGTAATTATTCTTACTTATTTTACACAATATAAAAACACCAGAGGATATTTACCCAATGGCATTAAGTTAAGAAAATCTCGCATCACACATAGTGTGGTGTGGGATTTTTTTATGGAAAAGTATTGACATGTCAATCAAAAAA